>CEOA01018684.1_pt1 | contig 16385 bp, 46 predicted proteins | sample 530251 | NCBI WGS metagenome assembly CEOA01 (sample SAMEA2619838, study PRJEB7988) | marine metagenome | biome: marine biome (ENVO:00000447); feature: surface water layer (ENVO:00002042); material: "saline water (ENVO:00002010), including plankton (ENVO:xxxxxxxx)" | depth 5 m
TATGTCGTTTTTCAGACATTTGTTCAGTACTAGGACAGGTCCGCGAGCAGGGCGTCTGCCATACGCATGACCTCGCTGCGCGGGTCACGGCGGGCGCTGGACTTCAGCACCTTGGCGAGCGTCTGAGCGCTCTCGCGAGCAGCCTGGTACCCGTGCTTGTGGATGGTGGGCTGGCCGTCCATACGACCGTTGCGGAAGGTGGCGACGATGAAGGTATCACCGTCACGGATGACGTTGACCTCGCAGCCAGGGTCGGCGGTGAACACCTGAACGACGCCCGCACGGGACTGACGACGGTGCGAGTAGCTGGCTCCACGAGCCTTGGCCTTAGCCTTGCGCTCTTTCGAGCCGAAAGTAGAAGCGAACTGGGCCATGATGGCCTCCCTTTGATAAGGGTTGAAGGTTTGTCGGTCATCCCTGCCGACACATGTATAGTAACAACCTGAGCAGCGAAGTAAAGTATTTTTTACTTCTTTTGCACTTTTTTTCTAAGTGCTTGAAAGTATTAATAAATTCATATGCTCTACCTTGGGCGCGGGATTCGAACCCACAAGCTGATGGAATCGGCATCCATCTAGCACCCCCTTATCATCGGGGGTTGTCGCACCATATGGGCTCACCTGATAAATGATGAGCGCATACCTAGACGTCTCCAGGATTGACGGCCCCAAGGTAGAAAATACGAATTTAAAAACTGGGCAGTTTTTTCATAGGGTTGCCCAGCCCGGTATTGTTTGGTTAGTTTGTCCGCACACTGTCTTCGTGAAGGGGGAGCGATTCCCTGTTCAATACTCTCTCACGGTTTCCTAGCTGGCGGACACTGGATAACCCGTCTCTGAGAGAGCAAGCCCCGACCATCTTATCATGGTGGGTACGCTCTGTTATCTATTTATTTCTATTCTCCTCGCTAGGGTTTCTGTCTATCTCCCCCTCATTATAATGCCTATGAGGCGGGAGTCAAGCTTTCTTTTTTTTTAATTGTTTAATTGATGGGCTACCTCTTTGCTCGACAGTTTGTTCCCTCATCTCGTGTACCCATTATAATGCCCATGGGCCGAGAGTCAAAGAAAAAAAACAACTTTCTATCTCCACCTAGAGAAAACTCTATTAAGTGGCTGAAATCATTAGACAATTATTTTTGCCTAATTTGTGTAGGTTGGGCAGTTTAGCATAGCCTTGCTCTTACCCAGGAGCTATAAACACGCGGAATTGCGTGATTTTTTTACTTTTTACTCTCCGAGGAAAGTATTAAGCTGGTCACGAAGAACCCGTGCGTAGCGGCGGTTGTAAACCTGAGTGCTACGTCCCTGGCGGACCTTGAAGGTGTTGCTACCCGCCTTCTTGGCTGTAGTGTTGACCTCCGCAGTTACCGTAAAGTTACGGTTCTTATAAGACATAGTGCGCTTCATGAAGCACCTCCTTTATTGTATGTACCCATTATAGGCGCACTGTGTCTAGAAGTCAATCTTTTTTTTATTATTATTGTCCCTTTTTTTCTCTAGTGAAGGAACAAAACACGGAGTGACACCACAGCCATGGTAGCACATCCTAGTGCAAACATATATTCTCCTATATATTGCAGGTTTACGGTTACAGGGGTAGCAAAAAAAGCCTTGACGAGAGATAGCGGGGGTATCAAGTACTCACCCACTTTCAACATCTTTTTTATTTTCCTACCCCAATCCTCTCACTCTCTCAGCGTATCTCCTGCCAAGTTCCTTCACTTGGCTACACACACATTATAAACACTACTCATGTAATGTCAAAGTTTTATTTTACCAAAGAACGCAGGCTCTCTCGGATATCCCGCAGCGCATCACCATAGTGGAGACATGCCTCTTCAGTCTGCATACCTTCACCCCAGTAGCCACCAGACTCCGCCTCTTCCAAGACGTCATCAATCTTCTGGCTCAGCTTGAGTGCCAACGTAAGCTCGCGGTTTTCCATAGCTGCCTCCTTGTGTGACTAAGTTATAATCACATTAGGGGTGAAGTCAAAGTTTTATTTCTTTCGACTGTCCACAAGTTTAAACATCTCGTGACGGGCCTTGGAGTCAGCGGCGATTTGCTCATCGGTACGGTACCAATCGGTACTGGCCGCCTCGGCTGCTGCTGCTTCCCGCAACCAATCAGGGGGCGAAGTCACCACAAGCTCGCCACGATGGCCAAAGTCATCAAGGTCGTACCAAAAGGAAACTCCATCAGCAGACCAGTAAACCTCGAACTCATCGTAGTCACACTCATCTGGCTGGGGAGTGCCTCGCCTCACACCAACAATGATTCCCTTCTGGCCCATTCGGGTCTGAACCAAGTCACCAATCTTCATGGCTTCCTCCTTATGTGACTATTATAATCACACTACTGTTGGAGTAAAGTTTTATTTCTTAAATCGCCAACGTTTTGAGCGTCGTATGACCCATGGCCCTGCACCACCATTGAAGTGCTCGCTCGGTAGGTAGACCATCCAAGACACCCGTCTTCACAAAGGCGATAGCAACATCGAATCGCTGGCCCTTGTCCTCAATCTTGGCCACCGTCTTAGCGGTTTCCATAAGCACGGCTTCTTTCATAGCTTGCCTCCCTGTGTAGTCATTATAGCCACACTGGTAATAGAGTAAAGTTTTTATTTCTTAGCTCTCGCTGATTTTAGAACTTGACCAACGAATAGAGGCGCTGCCTCACGCTCTTCCCGCACGTCGACGTAGCCTTGTGGACCGCGATAACGTCCTCATGGTCGCCCTTGTTCAAGTCTGCCCACATCTGCAAGGCTTTGTCCTCGGTTGCGGAAACGAACTCATCTACCCACTGCTGAAGCTGTGCCTCATTCATCATTGGCCTCCTTTGTATAGCCGTTATAATCACACTGGGACTGAAGTAGAGTTTTTATTTGTCGCTTATCACCGACAACTGGTCGCGTGGCACATGGATTCGCCTCGCACCATCATTCAACTGGACAATGAACGAGTCATCCATGGTCGCCCACGAGAAGATACTGCCAACGACCACTCCGACCTTGGTCAAGTTTCCCGAGTGGGCTTCAACCAAGTCACCCTTCTTGGGCCTGCCTTTCATGTCTTCCTCCTTATGTAACCATTATAGTCACATTAGGTTTAGAGTAAAGTTTTATTTCTTAGCTCTCGGAATTATCTCCGAGGAAGTATCGCGTGAACTTGTCGCGCGCACACTTGTCTGCGTCAAGCAGGGTGGTACGGAATCGCGCAAACTCGAAGCGGTCTGACCAAAGGTAAACCTCCCAAGCTGCTCCCTCCATGTAGGGCTTGTAGATGTCATAGCTCCCAACCTTGACACCATCGACGAACACCACTCGCTTCTTGAGAAACCGAGGGTCGTCATCTTCGCCCGGTTTTTGAGTAGCGAATGCAATACTTGTTCCCTGTCCTCTCTGCATAACAACCTCCATGTGTACCCATTATAGGTACATTGGTTAGGAAGTAAAGAAAATTTTTTCGGATGAGTTTTTACCGCGTGAGGTCGTACATCTTCGTGATGTACGGGTTAGCGGGGTAGACGATGAGCGTCTTGCCGGTCGCCTCGTGCCTGACGGCGAAGTCTGGGTCTTCATCGAGCGCGCGAACCTCAACGGCGATGTAGTTGTAGGGCTCGTCTGGGAGCTTTCCGACCCAGCATGCGTCGCCTCGGTGGTCATCGAACTGCACCTGCTGGTAGGCATAGTCGGCGGTCCCGCTCACGTAGAGCATGCAAGCCTTTGCCACAGAGTGTGCCCTCTTGAAGCTTGAGTAGACGCCTAGCTCATTCTGCTCGGTGCCATCCTGGTTTCGCGATTTGACAGCATAAACCCGTTTCATGCTCACCTCCTTACAACTCAATGATAACCACATGACTATCATTGTCAATGTTTTTTTTGTTATTCTCGCGCTCTTCGTGTTCGCGGCGCTTGCCCTCGAACTCTTCCCACTGGCGCTTCTCTTCAAGGTCAAGCTGTTTGTACGCGTGGTCAAGCATCGTCGCCTCCTGTGATTAAGTTATAACCACATTCCTCGCATAGTCAAACTTTTAATGCTTGTAGACCGCACAATACCAATGAGTGCAAGGCTCGAAGTAGAGACCAATGGCATCGAAGGCTTGGATAAGCTCGTCCTGAAGGTTGTACAGGTAGCCGTCCATGATATCGTAAAGGTCACCACCGTCGTACACGATGACAAGCTCCGACTCTGTACCGTACTTCTCGCCTCGGCCCTTCCACTCTTCTGGGTGATACAAGGTCTGGCAACCGCCCGTCTGAAGATTATACTTCTTCATGAAGTCGTTCATGATAACGGCGGCTCGTTGTCCCGTCTTGCTAAGTCCCTCTGGACACTCAATCACCCAACTCATAACTGTCTCCTAAAGACAGGCCATCCCAAAGAGAAGGCCAACCATCATAAATGAAAACCAAATGCCTTCGAGCAATTCCTTTCGTCTGCTCACGTACATTATAGTCACACTCCTTGGGAAGTAAAGAAAAAGGGAAAATTTTTTCGGACACGTTTCTAGAACGGAATATCATCGGTCACAAAGCGTGTCTCAACCCAAGCGCACTGGCCATCACTCAAAAGCTGTCGCATCTTGCGGTAAGCCGACTCTCGCGAATAGAACACGTACTCGGTGTTCTGATTGTATTCGCTTGGCACCTGGACAATATACTCGGTCACTTTCAACAATTAAAGCCGATAGGCGACTTCGCGGGTGACTTGCCAACAAGCTTTTGAATTTCGGTGTTGCTCAGGTTCTTAACCGCGTCCTGCTGCGCTCTGACTTGGGCGAAAGACGTGATTGCCTGCGTTGTAGCGACGCTCAGTGCGTATGCAATTTCAAGTAGGTTATTCATCTCATCCTCCTATGACTACATTGTAATCACGAATCTCGCCAAGTAAAGTTTTTACTTATATATTTTAATTTCTTTCTCGGAGAGAATAATCTTTTCATCCTTACCGGCAGGCAAAACTTCGTAGCTGTTCTGACCTCTGGTGGCGGTGAGAGTCTTGGGTAGCTGCTTAATAACCACCAATGGGCGCTCACCAAACAAATAGTGAAGGTTAGAGTTTTTACGCATAGCAACGAGCGAGCCTGCCTCATAGATATGCTGCATGCTCCAGTTCTCTACTACCCGCTGAGCATACTTATTCAGACACATAGCATTGTACTGCTTTTCAGTCGGGATAAACTCCGGGTCCGCGATGACTTTCATGGCAAGGTCCGAGTACCAAGGCGGATTCTGCCTGTAGTACTTTGCCACAAGCATCATAGTCTCTCGCATCTCGGAAGTAAAGTTTTTTTTCCAATTCTCGCGAGCCAACTTCGCCTCTGGACAGTACTTGTTCTGTAGTTTCTGGACAGTCTCGGCCTGCTTCTCAGACAGGCGACCATATTTGTCTAGAGCAGAAGACACAGACTCACAGAACCCTCGTTCCCAATCAGTGAGAGACTCTCGTTGTAATGCTTTCAAGACTAGCTTGTGGTTCACTTTCGCCTCCTGTGACTACATTGTAATCACAAAACGATAAAAGTAAAATTATTTATCCAAAAACTCTTGAAGCTGTGTCCAAGCTGGTTTCGCTGCCTGAGCAATCTCTGCCCCGCTGCTCATCATCTGGTCGCCATATGCATATCCGATGTACAGCAGCGCCATGACAATCAATATCTTCTTCATCAGTACTCCGATACGCTCAGCGAGTCATAGTACGAGAAGTCATGGGTGTCAGCGTCCTGAAAGGCCGCAACGTCTTCATCATAGTCATCGTACCCTGAATAGTAATCCGGGTCAATGTCAATCTCTTCAATCTCATATCCCTCATCGAGATAGATATCTTCAATGCTCATTATTTCCTCCTGTAAACATTATAATCACATTGAGTGAAAGGTCAAACTTTAATCTACTGCAATCACGCGCTCTGTCGTACTGAAGTACGGGTTACTCGCGTAGTTCTTGGTGGTCATCCACATGCGCTGGCACTTGCTAGGCTTGGGCTTGGGAGCGCACATGTCGGTCAAGACAATGTGCCCGTCAAAGTCACGAGCATTCACGTAGTCCGTTGGTGGGTTGAAGTCTGTACCTCCGGTAAGCACTCGCTCCCACGAGCGAGTCTCGCCACGCTTCCATGTGTATACCTTGTCTTCCGCAACCCTGGTGTCAAATGGAATCACAGTGAAGGTAGCGATGTCTGCCAACTTGTTCAATTCATTGAAGAAAGCCGCCAGCATATCGTCATTCACAGACCCAGACTGGTCAATCGACACCGCGATGTTGGCGTTGCGTCTGACCTTCTTACCTGGGTGGATGTACGGAAAGCGCTTGTTGATTCGTCGCACAGTCGAGCGCTTGTCTGCGCGTTGAGACGTGCGGACGAAGTAACGCAGAACCTTGCGCCAATCGACCTTTGTGCTGATTCGTTCGAGAATTTGGCGTCGCAGTTCTTGACTAACACTGCCCCATGAGTTGGCCTCAGCAGCCTCGTTGGCGGCGCTCTTGATTGCTTCTTTCAGGCGCTCCTTCGCCATCTCTGCTGTGGTCTCATCCACGTCGCCCCAGCCATTATGGTCGTCGAACTGACTGCCTTCGTAGGGGTCCGAGTCTCCTTCACCGTTCTCCTTCTGCTGCTCACGCTTTTCTTTGAGTTTCTCGAAGTACCATTCTGCCGTCTGATTTGGAGGCATGTCCTCGAACTTCTCGCCACCAGGGATACAGCAGTTGTCTGGAAGATTGTCCTGTCCAATCAAGCAGTTGATAGACAGGTCTGCTGCGACGTTCCACAATCGAAACAACTGCTTCTCTTCCTTGCTAGCGTTCTGATTCTTCATGACGCCTGCAATCTCATCTGGAAGTCGCCCGGTCACATGCTCGAACACGAGGTGATAGAACTCATGCATGAGAACGCCCGTGCGCTGTTCATCCGTTAGTCCCTCGAAGAAGGATGGATTGTAGACAAGCTCAAAGTGCGCGGTGTCTGGATTGACCCTAACGCCTGCTGTGGGCACTGAACTATTCGCCCGCTTATCAACGCGGCGGGAGAGCGCAGCGAGAAAGGTCTCTCGCATTAGCAGCCTGTGAACATGGTCATTCAAGTTGAAGTCTGACATATCTGCCTCCTGTGTTTACATTGTAATCACAGATTCGAGAAAGTAAAATTAAAAATGGCTGGGGGTTGGGTTTACTCGCATTGCCCAACCTTGCTATCCACCGTCAACGATACCGTTCGTAGTGGCATTGAACAGGTTATTTATAATTACGGTACCCCAGCCTGTCAAGTTTTATTTAGCTATTATCACCAGTCAGCATCGTGACAAGCCGCTGAGCGACACGGGTGCCGTCCTTGGCCTCCGACTTGTGCAAGGCAATCACGTTGGCGTTGTCGCCACGACCCAGAACTGTCCAAAGCTTCATGGAAGCCTCACTTGGCAGAGTGACGAAGTAGTTCGCGAGATTCTGAATCTGACTCTCATTGAGAGGCTCCGAGAGAATCTCTGCCGCCTCAATCTTATCAATGAGGGCACAGTGGTCATTGATACCAAAGTTCTCAGTCTTCTCAACATCGCCGTTGTCAATCACGTCTTCGATAGTGACTTGAGCATCATACTTAGCGCAGAAGTCGTTGAGAGCAACCGCAGCCTCGAAGCCTACGAAAGCGCTAGCCAGGTGAAACAGAGCGCCACCAGAAGCTTCCTTGACATCAGTCAAGAACTCACCCTGCTCAAGACAGTCGTTGAGTCGCTTCCACGAGCGGCGAGACGGGTATACTTTGTTTGGCTCATACTCTCCAACATGCTCCAGGTGTGACCGATTCTGATTGATGAAGTCCCAAACAGGGGTCGAAACGTTATCATTTGCCCAGTCCAGCCAGTCCTCGACAGTGGGCTCAACATCGAACACGGTGTAGCGGTCAAGCTCTGCCGGGTCCATCTCGCCAACCTGATACTGCGCTCCATGCTCGCCACCGTTGACGGCAGCGAAGATGAGGGTATCATCGTGAAGCGTCTGGCCTGCAATCTTGCGGGAATCAGTAAGCTCGAAGATGCCCTGACGCACCTCTGGCGTTGCGCGGTCGACCTCATCCAAGAACAGGACAACAGGCTCGCGACAAGCAGTTGAGAGCCAGTCCGGCGGGTTCCAAGAAGTGATGTTGCCATCGGTAGACGGAAGTCCAAGCAAGTCACCCTCAGTCATCTGAGAGGCTCGGCGCTCAACTACCGGGAGGCCCATTCCATCTGCAACCTGATACACAATCTCGGACTTGCCGATACCGTGGCGGCCACGAAGCAAGATAGGCTTGCGAACGGCACAGACATGGGGAGCAACATTTACAAAAGTCTTAAAGTCAATAGCCACGTTATATTCTCCTGATGAAATTGAATGGCTGGTGGGGATTGATGTCCCCGCTTACACATAAATAGTAATCCCATTTCTGGGAAAGTAAAGAAACTTTTTAACGATAATGGACTTCCGGCCCCGGAGGAGGCCGACTAATCACGCGGACAGACGCCACTCCGGTGGACATCGGTCCCTTGTCTGGGAGGATGAAATACACCGTAGGCAAGCGCACGTCCGTTACGACAGCATGGTCGAAAGCAGAGTCGCTGGTGTAAAAGTTAGTCCTGAACTCAATCAAGTCTCCCTTCTTTGGAATCTTGTAATCGGGGCCATAAGTGTGCCACAACTCCTGCCTATAGTTTTTCTCCCATCTTTCTCTTGGGCTCATCGCCACCTCCTACACACACATTGTAATCTCTAGGATTCAGAAGTCAAAGTTTTAATTTCAAAAAGCGCCATCGGATGCAGTCCGTTGTTCTTCTCCTCGAACCCGCGCGCGTAATTCACAAGCCCGTCGCGGCCCTTACCTTTGAGGCCAACGAAGTGGACCAACGCAGAGTCAATTCGCTCGTCAATTGCCCCGTAGAGCTTTGCGACAACACCAACGCGGTCGCGGTACATAGCTTCTGAGCCAACATATTTTACCAAGTCACCGACTTTCATTTATCACCTCTGCAATTTGTGTAGGATGGAAAGACCTCGCTCCCTCTCCAGTGATGACGTCTACGAGAACCCGATTGTCGTCGTACTTATCAAAATCAACAATCAGTGCCAGCTTTCCAGCGTAACGACCGTTCCTACGTGTTGAAGAGTGAAGTCTTACCAAATCACCGACTCTCACTGACGACCTCACAGTAAGAACTGACGAGCCAGTGCAACTTACCCTTGGCATCGATAGCCCTCACCGTGCCTCCAGGCGTATTAAGTTTGGCTACAATCGCCAAAAGCTTGTAATTTTCGCCGCCTCCATTATATCTGACCAGATCACCGACTTTCACTGACAATCTCCAAGTCCTCGATGTACATAGAATCTATATCGTCACGACCGGGCCACTGGACCCACATCGACGGCAGTGCACCGCCCATCTGGAAACAAGCAGTCGAGGACTCTTGAACCACGATGCCGAGAGCATCAGGGGGGATATCTGCGTTGTCCTTGCGAACCTCTGGGTCATCCAGAAGCCTAACCATATCACCTACTTTCATCGCTGCCTCCTATGGCTACATTATAATCTCACAAGAGCGAGAGTAAAGTTTTATTTCACTGCGCTATTAATAATTTCCAAATCGCGCGCCACTTGGTCAAGTTCCCAGCCAAAAGAACCCAAGACTGTGACAATTCCAGTCTCTAGGCGCTTTGTACTGATGACGACAGCAGTGTGACTTTCATCCCAATGGGGCGCTCTTACCAAGTCACCGACTTTCACTTACAATCTCCAATTGTTTCGCGAATCGGGCTGCACGAAAGCCGCTGTTAGGGTTGACAGTGACAACCATGGTTTCGATGCCCGGTTGAACACCGACCACCAAAACAACCGGGTTGGAACCTAGTGTCTCAGAATTATATCTTACCAAATCACCGACTTTCATTGATAACCTCCGCGTTTCTTTTGAGAATCTTCATGCTCATCCAAGTAGGGTTTTTAAAAGGAACGTCTCCGTGAACGAGAATCTCGCATCGATTTTCATCAATGCAGATAATAGTACCTAGATACTTTGTCTCTGTAAATTTTACCAAATCACCGACTTTCATCATGCCCTCATTATAGTCGCGCAAGAGTGAAAGTAAAGATTTATTCTACCGCACTGACAACTACCATACATACCGCTGGTAGCCATGAGTTTCGCCCGCCAGAAAGCTTGACAAACTCATTTTTTGTCTCACTGAGTTTCTGCGCCGTTACCACTAGGATTTCCCCAAATGGCTCTCCATTTCTTGTATGCCTTACCAAATCACCTACTTTCATTTACAACCTCCAACTCTTTGGCGGGGTATGATGGCCAGCTATCTGGACCCACGAAAACGACGCGCACTTCTTTGCCAAACATCTTTTCGTTAGCGATTGCTCGAACAACAAAAAGACGATTATGATTCATTTTAAATCTCACCAAGTCACCGACTTTCATTGATTACCTCCAGTTCCCCGGCCACTTCCAGCGTTGGGCCGGGATTCTTGCGGTCGTCGGTGGGGTCGTATGTCCACTGCACCCTGCAATAGAAGCCTAGACTCTCCGTCACAAGACCAACACCTAGCGAGGGGATTACTGAGTGCTTTACTAAATCAGCTACTTTAACTTGCATTTACCATCTCCACCAGAGAAGTGTGAGTTGAGGTCTTAGAGCCTGTTTTACACCACACTAGATAGACCCAAGAGCCATCTTCTTTTGGCACATCCAAAACATACGCAAGATCTTCCGAGCTTCGCACAACCTTACATCTAACTAAATCACCGACTTTTATCATGCTAGGATTATAACCTCGAAAGCTTAAAAGTAAAGTTTTACTTTGGGGAGAGGAAGTCACCATAAACCTGCTTTGTTTGACCCGAGTGGTTTCCGCTCAAACATATGACATCATACAAGCCTCCCCATGAATGGTAATCTGAGCGAGGGCCTGACAGAATATGAAAGAGTAGTCCTGTTGTCCAATCGGTTCTGGGGCGTTCTCCCGCCCAACGGGGCGGTGCGGGACAGCCAATTGCCAACGACCCCACAGAGAACTTCTGCGGGAATCTATGAACTTCAAACATTTCAGTGTCCCGCTTCTTTACCGGACACGTTCTCCTGTTATGGTTCGCTTGCCTTTGACAATAGCCACATTTCATCTCCACCTCCTCATGTGAGGATTATAATCACTGTTCTTGGGAAGTCAAAGTTTCCGTAATTCCAAGATATCTCTCGCATCGCTGGATGTTACTATCAACATAACTCTCTTGCCATTCTCGGTATGTAATAAGCTTCTTAGCAAGGTCTTGACAGGACTGTTGATTTAGTGAGGATTCGCCCTCATCTTGCGCGGCCACAGCGTTATGCACTAGAAGTTCATCCCTCATTCTCCACTCTGGGAATGACGTTCTCGCTTCTGGTCCCAAGTAGCTGACTTCAAAAGGGAAATCGAACCTTCTTGTAGGACTTTGTGGCACGTCAAAAAATTCAACAGTCACAGGAGACGGCCACGCAGAGGAGCCAGAACTGTCCCATTCTGAATGAATGTCTACCATCTCCCAATCAATCTTCTTAATGACTCCAAACGCGCTCTTGGGTCGGTACGCGCGCTCTTCCTCGTTCCAACAACTAAAGTGAGCAGAGACAAGAGTACCTACGCCAAAGTTAAGGTCTTGAGCCTTTTTTTGGATTCTCTTCCGAATCTCTAGATTGCAAGACGCCAAGCGCTCTATATCTCTCTTGAGATATTTACAAGTCCTCCTATCGTGTCCTTGTCTAGCGCAGTAACCACAAGTCCGAACAATCTTTTTATTTAGTTCGGCCTTCGCGTATAGATTCCCATCTTCCGCAGCCTTCTTCAAAGCCTTCTTGAGATGAGGGCACGTTCTGCGGTTATGTCCTACTTCATAGCAATAGCTGCACCTAACACTCATGATTCCCCTCCTGGGTATTACAACAACATTATAGTCGCGGTACCGTTAAAGTAAAACTTTTAATAATCGCTTAGCTCATCAAGATGTGCCCAAGGGACTCTCAGTTTTGTTCCGTCGCATTTTTGCACGTAACACCATTCGCCAAAAGGATGGTCAAAGGCAAGAAAAATACCAATGTCACCCTTGTTCGCGCTGCGAGAGCTAAGCCTAACTTGTACCAAATCACCAATTTTCATTTATGATTTCACAGCGTTAGCTAAAATCTTATCGCTATGCCATCGGACGCTTCCGGGCTTCACCACCACCTCATGAAACTTATTATCCATCCAGACGGTGAGACAATTTTGTCCCGTCTCCGTAACAATGGCGTGTCGCTTATTTAGCGTGACCAGACTGCCGACAGGAGGCATCCCCTCTCCGGCGACTTGAGATGTCTGCACATGGTAGAAGGGTTTTTTTTCGCCTGCTATCTCGTAAGAACTAAAAATCTTTCCGGCCTGCATGTGTTGCTTTTGGTCAAGAATAACCTTGACTCGCTTAGGAGGCTTTGTTAGAGACGTGTACTTGTCTGCTTCCACCTCCCACTTATTATCAGGCAGTTTCTTAGCGGACGCCACCTTCATCACAATGGTGCGGTAACGCGGAAAAGAGCGCACAATTTCTGCCTCTCCCTCGTTGTTAGTTTCAATGGTCTTTCGGACTCGACCGATTCCAAAGCACCATTTCTTCATTAGAATATCATTTTGTTGCATCTACCATCTCCAGGTTATCTTTTCTAATCCATACGGGACTCTTTCCAGGCCAAAGAACTTTTGCGCTGCCCAAGGCCGGTCTTACATCAATTATAATCCCAATCTTCCGCTGGTCAATCTTTCTCTCATCGAAAATATTATAAACGAGCGAGCCAACCTTCATGATGGGTTCAGCATCTTAAATGTGGGCCGTTCACCGTATTGATAAGTGATCCGTTTGCCCGTATTCGAGCCAGTGACCCATTGAACTGTAAAGGTATTCACGGTTCCTCCGTCCACTACAATTGCCAAGTTACAGTCACGGGAAAGTAAGTCCCCCGGAGAATAAGCATAAAAATTCATAATGGTTCCTAAGTAAAATATTTGGTACGCCCGATGGGACTTGAACCCACGACAACCACTTTATAAGAATGGCGCTCTAACCTACTGAGCTACGGGCGCATACTGTTTGCTTTCATTCGTATTATAACAACAGCATGATAAAAGTAAAGGTTTTAATAATTATTCAATATAAAAAACCCATATCAAATAACCTCCAGATGTTCAGGATTAAACCACCATCGGTGCTCATAATGAGGCTTGTCTAGGTTGTCTAATACCTGCACCACGATTGAATTGCCAAGTCTTTTAATAACTAGCGCCAACGCCCCTGCTGCTTCCGTGTTTGGATAGTCTCGCTTAACCCTAACAAGGTCACCGACTTTCATTTATAATCTCCCACTCTTCTTTCAAGCCGACCCTGGCGTGGTCTTCGCCAACCAAAAGCACCTTAATTGCATTGTGGTCAGCCGACATCACCACGCCAACTTTTTCGGTGTATTTTCTGTTGGCGGCTTTCTCTCCGCGCAAACGCCACCACATCGCATACTTCATTTTTACCAAATCGCCAACTTTCATCATGTCACAATTATAATCACGATGCCGCGTAAGTAAAGTTTTAAGGCCAATCAATTTTGGTGACCGGCATCAAGTCCCAGAATCCGGTACCAACAACATCCACATCGCCGTGTTCCTCTCCAATTCGGATGAATTTAAACAACTCCTCCTCCCACTGTATGTCACCATGCTTGGCCCCGTAGTCGCTAAGGTCATGATTCTCCAGATCGAAGACAAAATTAATAATAGCCTCCACCTCATCATAAGATGCATACCACTTTACACCGCTCCAAGCGACCACAAAGTCGCCCTCTTCGATTTTTGAAGAAGCGAGCACATCAGCGCCTTCAATAAATTTCTTTGCCTTGGGGTTCATCGCCATCAAGGTTAAAAAATAAGGCTTGATAGGCGCACTCATCGCCAAAACTACATCTGATCGGTATCCCATATTAATCTACTCCACTAACTAATTCAAATTCAGACCGTTCGAGGCTGTATTTTTTAAATCCATCTCTAATAAAAATAATATCGTAGGAGTGGTGTCCTCCTAGTCGTTTGTGAATATCAATTATAATCGCGTGTTCACGAGACCCCCAGACTCCCCTTGTTTTTACCAGACTACCGATTTCCATCAGTCAATCTCCAGCACTTCTCTTAGCGCACGATTAATGTGGCCCGCAACTCTTTGGGTTATGAACACTGACAAGTCTTCTAAATCTTCAAACTGATGCTCATCTCTTTGGGCATCTTCCAGAGCATTCAAAATAGTCTTTGCCATGGCAGTGTTTTTCAAGTTTTCCTCTCTTTCATTTGGCTGCACAGACAGGGCTCGAACCTGTGACCGGACGGTTAACAGCCGTCTGCTCTGCCAACTGAGCTACTGTGCATTGTCTTGTTTCTATTATAATAACCGTTACGGCGCTATAAAACTTTCTTTTGCATAAGAGTCATCAAAGCGGTCATCTTTTTTAGGCTTGTCGCTGCTCTTTTTAATGTTGACTTGACATGCCTTTAAGAAGCGAACGCTATCAAACCTTTCGTTTGTATCATAAAGTTTAGTCACAAAATTAAGCGCTAACTCGTTTCGAGTGTTAACGTCGTCAATCGTAGCAACTACATCAGCAATTAGCTGAAAATCTTTCCTTGTCATTTTGCCTCCCTGGCCTTTGAATAAATAGTAATAATATTTTTAAGAAAGTAAAATTTTTAGTTGTAGCTATGCTTCCGAAACAAGCTCGATGTAGCCATATTCCAACTCGTTGCTAAGGATAATACTTATGGGCTCATCAGTTATCAGCCCGTCGTCGAACCAGGCAACTTTTACTGCCTGTGATTCAGTAACTTCGCTGTAATGCGGCCCCTTCACTATAACCCCAGGCACCTTTCCACCGTCCACATCATAATAGTTGAGCAAGTCACCAACTTTCATTCCATGGGCTCCAGTGCAGACGCCGCGAGAATATGGACATATCCGCTAAACTGCGGGAAATTTACACGGTAGTCAGTGGGACTACCTTTAGACTCGCTTTCTCTGTGGCCCACAACAATCCCAATTTCATCTTTAATAGTATGATGCATGGGAATAAACCCGTGCCTAGAATCATAGCCCTGGGCACCCGGCTGGAACCTGCAAATCACCAAATCACCAACTTGATATTTCTTTTTGTTTTCCATGTTAATATTTTAACCCCCTAAAGAAAAATATCAAGTTATATTTTGGTGGACCCTCTCGGACTCGAACCGAGGACTACCCCGTTATGAGCGGGGGGCTCTAACCAACTGAGCTAAAGGTCCGTATATGGTGGCCTCGGAGGGACTCGAACCCTCACGCCCAAAGGACGGCAGATTTTGAGTCTGCTGCGTCTACCAATTCCGCCACAAGGCCATTTACGAATACATTATAAACACTAATTTGAAAAAGTAAAGCTTTTATTTATCCAAAAGAAACACCCGACGCGGAGGCTCCGAGAACCCACCACACAGAATTTGCCCAAACCAGATGAACAAAGCTCGCAGCAGTAGAAAAAGTTATTGTACCGGATGATCCACCTGTCCAAGACGCACTGTTAACCCTAACAACTAAAGAATTCGATCCATTGTATCCGGTACATAATAATTTTTTTACTTGTCCAGTGTTGGCTGCGTTTCCCAAAGTTAAAACTAGGTTGCCCCCCATGTTGGTCAAAAGGCTGAGCGTCTTTGTTACGCTTGCGTTGCCTCCGGTGTCAGAAGCAGTTAATGATTCATTGCCAAGAACGTAACCACCATCTAATGAAGTGTTGCCAGCTAAAGTTGTATCTCCGTCGCTGGATATCACTAGCGGGTTGTCTGTGTCGAAAGGTCCAAAGCCGGTTGTGACGTGAAAAGAATCAGCCGCAGCTTCGTTGCCGATGCTCCACTTTGTAGAACCATTGTTCATAAAAGATATTTGTGTATCCGCGTTGCTTGTCGAGTCAACCGCAATCCTAGAGTAATCTGTGTCTGCCGATCGGAAATAGGACGTTATTTGACTTGTAGTATCTGCCGCCGATGCATTAACATGCAATTTGTAGCTCGGGCTGCTCGTGCCTATCCCGACGCGGTTATTGGAAGAGTCTATGGCAAGAGTAGTCCCGTCTAAAGAAACATTATCGTCGCCATCTCCGAGAGCGATAGTACCCGATACAATTAAACTACCCGAAATACTCGTGTTGTCGCCAAAACTTGAGCCTGCCACATTATATCCCCCTCCTATAAATAGTAAGAGAAAGACGAATCGGTATCGGAGTGGAGGGATTTGAACCCCCGACCCTCTGGTCCCAAACCAGATGCGCTACCAGGCTGCGCTACACT
>CEOA01045891.1_pt1 | contig 16357 bp, 3 predicted proteins | sample 530251 | NCBI WGS metagenome assembly CEOA01 (sample SAMEA2619838, study PRJEB7988) | marine metagenome | biome: marine biome (ENVO:00000447); feature: surface water layer (ENVO:00002042); material: "saline water (ENVO:00002010), including plankton (ENVO:xxxxxxxx)" | depth 5 m
ATACATTCCAAATGTAGATTTTTCAGATCCAGCTAACTTTGCTAGGTATGGATCAGCGGAAGAATATTATGTTCAGTCAGTAGACAGAGTTAGTGAAACTTATCCTTATGATGGTTCTCTGAAAGAGAGGTTGGAGTGGGAGAACGAATCAACCTATATTGACCTGCATATTCTGGACAATCTCTACCCTAGAACAAACGGATATGCAATATTTTCAGCAGACGGCTGGGGATCTACAACAATAACAGAAACTTATGGTCTGCCGGCAGAATTAGAGTATGTTTATTTCGAAGGAGGTCCGCACCCTAATCCGAACGGGATGAGCCCGTTTTCGACTACTTTCACGGGCTCAAATTATTACGATACGGACACAAATAGGGAGAGCAACCTTAAGTATGATCTACAAGGACATGGTGTAACGGTTGAATTTTGGCTTAATAAGAGCGAGTTTTTAACTAGCCTCACAGAAAAAGAGATAATTTTTGACCTTTGGAACGGAGAAACGTACAATACTCCCACTCATGGTCGCTTAACGATCGAACTCACCGGTGCTACTGACGGGCAAAATCCATTTTTAATTACGGCGTTGTCGGGCACAACTGGTATCATACGCCAAACGTTAACAAACGACACCTCTTTCACAACAGCATCAGTCGCAGACGGATTGTGGCATCATTACGCCGTTAGTCTCGTGTCAGCTTCAGCTGGGATTGAAACAAGATTCTACATAGATGGATCCTTAAGAAGTACGATAACTCAAGGATCCGTTGGAATAAACGAAGTCACTGGCGCATTGCGAGCAAACCTAGCTGCAGCAATTACAAGCCCTGCAGCCACGTCTGCCCCGGCATACTCGGGTAAATTGTCTGGGTCGCTAGATGAGTTTAGATATTGGAAGACTCAAAGAAGCTCAAAAGATGTAGGTAGGTATTTCATTAGTCAGGTTGGCGGCGGCACCAACTCTGATCCTGAGCCATTTACGGATACTCAGGAAGACGTAAACACAAAACTCGGTGTTTATTACAAGTTTAATGAAGGTATTACCGGGATAGCTGCAACAGATAGTGTGGTTTTGGATTATGCCGGTCGAGTCACAAACGGTGCTTGGACTGGATACGGAACAAACTCAAGAAACACGGGTTCTGCTATAGTTCTTTCCAACGCGGCAACAAAAGAATTTTTAGATCCAATTATTAGATCCAACCATCCTGATGTCGTTGCTCTTAGGGCGAATTTAGCTAACTCTGGATCATCATACGATGTTAACAACAATGCTTCTATATACAACTCAATCCCTGCTTGGATTACAGAAGAAGATTCAGAGGGTCAAAAGCAAACAAAGTACTTAACACAAATTATTTCTAGCTATTTTGACACTCTCCATATTCAAGCCTCAGAACTAAACAACTTAAAAAATGTTGAATATATAAGTGGAAGTGACAAACCGTTTCCCTATTCTTATAAAAAACTGAACGCACATGGTTTTGTATCCCCGGAAATTTTTCTTGATGCCGACGTCTTAGAGAAATTAGCCGACAGAAGCGAAGATAGAATTTACGATAAGTCTTTGAATGATATAAAAAATATCATTTACCAAAACATTTATAATAACTTAACGTATATCTACAAAACAAAGGGTACAGAAAAGTCTTTTAGAAACCTTATTCGTTCGTTCGGTATTGATGATGAGTTAATCAAATTGAACATGTATGCTCAGAATACTGAGTATGAGTTCCGGGAAAATAGAAGGAATATTCTTGTTAACGATAAGCTTGTTAATTTTAATAATAACACTAATAAGTCCGCAGTTGTATATTCATTTTCGTCATCTGTAAACCCGGACTCAACTGGTGTCATAGCAGCTGCAACCGAGCTAACCGGCGGTTACGCGGTTACGCTAGAGGCTGATGTTACATTTCCAACAAAACCACAACCCTCTGCCGATGCGGGCTATTTCTTCACAAATGCCATAACTTCATCTATTTTTGGTGTACACAGTGCGCTTGCTGACCAGACCAATACAACTTGGGATAGTTCAGATGCGGTCAACTTCCAAGTCCTTTCAATTCGTGACGAATTGAACTCTAATAATGCTCGGTTCATGTTGACTGGAACCGCAGGAGGGTATGTACCGCAACTAACCTCATCGCTTTACGAGGATTTGTATACAGACTCTACTTGGAATTTGTCGGTTAGGGTAAAGCCCGAAAGATTTCCTCTAGCCAATTTTGTTGATGGTGCCGACACTGGAAACTATACAGTTGTGCTTGGGGGAGTAGAGGTCAGGTCAGGCGAAATAGTTAACACTTTCTCGGTTTCGGGGACAATTAGTTCTCCACCAGATTCTTTTATAAGTGGCTCTAGAAGAGTATTTTTGGGAGCACATCGAACAAATGTCACTGGGGCGCTTCTGCAAACATCAGACGTTAAGATTAACTCTTGCCGCTTTTGGTTAGATTACGTAGAAGACAAAGCCTTGCAAGAACATGCCCTTGATACTGAAAATCATGGCGCGTTACGACCAAGCTTGTACGCTTTCCCATGGGAAACTAGCGCATCATACGGCGAAGTTTCAAAGTTAGATACACTAGCGTTCAATTGGGAGTTTAGTCAAAATACAGGATCCAATGCATCGGGTGAATTCACGGTAGAAGATGAATCCTCGGGCTCTGCGACCCTTGCATCGACAAGATTTGGGTGGATTGGCAATGTTGTTAACAAGCAAGTTACTGCTAAAGGTTTTGGTTTTGAGGCTTCCTCAACATCACCAATTAAAAAAGATTTTATTGTTTCGGCTCGTCTAAACGAATTGGAGACAATTGCTCCGGCAGAAACCGTTCAAGTTTTAAGCGCTCAAGACCAAAAAGAATTTAAGATTGACTCTAGACCAGTAAATTACTTCTTTGCTTTTGAAAAGAGCATGAGTAAAATTATTTCTGAAGAGATGATTAACGCATTTGGAAGCCTTAAGGATTTCAATAATTTAATTGGCGAAGGAGTCAACAGATACCGCGATGAGTATAAGACTTTAAAGTTTATAAGACAAAAGTTTTTTGAAAAGGTTGGAAATGATCAGATAGATTTTGACCGATTCTATGAGTTCTATAAGTGGTTTGATTCGTCACTGTCATTTATGTTAGGTCAACTAGTGCCGGCATCAGCGGAGTTTGCTGATAATGTTAGGACTGTTGTTGAAAGTCACGCGCTAGAAAGAAGCAAGTACAGGAACGTATTTCCATTTATTGATGACGAAAACAGCGTCTTTGAAGCCACTGCCTCTTCTAATGTAGATTATGGAGATGCCATTTCATCTCCCGATGACGACCTACAGGGAACTGGTTTCTATCCGGCTCACGCACCAAGAAGAAGAACGGTCGGATTGTCGACTCGGGAGCTGGTTCAAAAATGGAAATATGTACACGCCCCAGAAGACGGCGATCAAAAAAAGAATTATCTTTGGTGGAAGAACAAAGCCGAGAGAGATAATCCGACTATTACTGAAGATACAGGTGTAAACAATTCTAGAGGGGCTATTTTATCTGCTATTGATCAGGTTACAATCCGTGAAACCTTTAGACCATACCGTTTCTCCATGGGTGGCTCCAAAGTGCTAGGTGGTGTTGGTCAACACCAAAACAAGGATGTTAATTTTGTATTTCAAGCTGTGCAGCCTTATGGTCCGGTCAGCGAATCTTCCAATATTCCAATCAATATCATGTTGTCGTTCGATACAGATGTAGAGAGCTTACTGGATACTGATGATGAGTTTTATCCAACTTATAAGCAAAGATTGGGATTCGGCTTAAATCCAGACATCAATAGAAATAACTACAATAAGTTAAAGATGAATGGCAACAAGTTAGCGCCATTTAGTTTATACGAGACCACAGAACAAACAACATTTAACGCTACCATTTCAAGCTCCTATAAGCCAGGGGTGACAATCACAAACCTCCATCACGACTTTGTTATGGATACGGACATTGCAATGCAAAGCCCATTTACTGAGAAGTTTGTTGGTGGACGCTACTATCGGCATACAGAGTTAAACGATGGAAATGACACTAGAGACTCAAGAGCAGAGGGTTTCCGTCTAGCCTTGGGGCTTAATACATCAAGCGCTGAGATACCAACTGGAGCAGTTGGTGCGCTTGGAATTGTTCCGCCGAACTATCCTTTCTTGGATTCACCGGCCGGCTCCGCTCCACTCGGTTGGCTGCCAAACTTAGCGACCGCACAACGCTTCCGAGACGAAACGGCCAAGCGTCCGGTAAACATTAAAAACATCTTAATGACGACCGCGTCAGTTGACACCAGACTATCCGGTGTTCTGGTGCATAATCCAATCGGCAACTATCAGAAGAACTATCAAGTTGTACAGACTTCTGGACGATCCATTAATGATCTGTTCTTTCAAGACCAGTCATTTAGTTTTGCCGCTAACGCTGAGACGCTTGCGACAAGAGGGCGCCTCCCATTAACAACAGATACCACAGAAAACACTGGTGGTGATTTGGAATACGAATTACCGGATAGAACAGGAGCGAATTCTAACAAAACAGTGTTTGTTAATCTATTCTCATCACCGGGCTCATATGAGGTATCCTCCAGAGGATATAGAGATCCGGCGCACGAAGAACTGTCAGTCTACAATGCGTTGCCTTATAGAAATCTTGGAATTATCAACCGGGGACTATCCGGTTCTAATACGGACAATAGCCTTACCGGGTCAATTAGAGTTGATGATCAAATTGGAAAACCTCGTGGGCTTAATCAATTGGCGACTCTGCATGCTGGTGCCTTTGGTCACGACCCGGTATTCGGATCTGTTCCATCATTAACATATGTAACGACCCCATCCTGGCATAAAACAAACAGAAACTCATTAAGAAGGATTGAGTCCTCATCAGCAGGACACTCTACAGGGTCTGTACACGATAACTTATTTGTGCAGTATGCAATTCCTCGTTCAACACAGCAATACTCCTGGGTCACATCATCATTGGCTTCTGGTTCCTCTATTTTTGGTTTGCAAGCACCCACGTATTACAGCGCTAGCACGTTAAATGAATTAATTGCTGAGGGAACCTATGAGGACACAACATTTGTGGGACTCACAACCAATGTGGTGGATGCCCTCACGGCATCTACCCATACTTTAGGTTTCCCACTGGATTCAGATTCTATCTCCTCATATAAAAACTCCGACTACTGGTCATCTCCTCCATTTGATGATGATGAGGACTATTTTAATGTGCTCATGACAATACGTAACGGACCATACGGATATCCGACTTGGAAACAAATCCGCACCGGTGAAACTAAAGTAGCAAGAAAACTGAGACAGACAAACCAGATTGGCTTGGTATCCCCACCGCCGCAAGTACCCGTTATTCTTACCGATGGCACAAAATACCAGTCTGTTCGTGGCTTAAGATCCAATGACTTTGTTGATTACACTGAGCAGCCACTGAGTAGCCGCTATGCACCTACAAGCGTAATGCTTGAGGACAACACAGAAAACTCAGACCCTCTCAACAACGTTTCACTGATGGTAACGTATGGAAACGAACTAGACTTTTTCTCCAACGAGTCTTTAAACAATCGTTTGAATATCCCTGCTCCAGATTTAACAAACAATTCTTTGAATAGAGTGTTTCAGTTTGTAACATCTAGCGAGCTAAGTACAATCATTGACTACAGGGAAAGAGTGTATCCCTCTGAGATAAATGCTTACAAGAACACTGTGAGAAGAAGAACAGCATATACAATCGCCAATATTTGGAATGATAGCAGAACAGAGCGAAGTTCCTCCTCAAGAATTAATTCACAAGGAGAAGAAATATTTGGTGAAAGCATATGGCCACTTGATGGTCACAATAACTTTACCAGCACCTTTTCAGGACCATATGATTTCGCTGGTCCATCGCCTAATTTCCGACCAATCACTTCTGGTTCTGGTGAGTTATTAAATAGTTACACGCGGTTCTACAACGAAGCCGGTCTTGCAGCCGGCGCAAACAAAGCTCTCCAAGCCGCGGCAACATATGCTTCTCGTGTCCCTGCTGGCTCATCAAGTACAGATCCAAACACTACTATTTTCGTTGGTGATGCGGAGTGGCTTGCTGGTGAGCAGTCTGGTAAGAAGCCATATGACAACTACTCGTCCTATTCAGAAAGAATCGCCCTCATTGGTAAGGACCATTCGATTGTGCCGGAATTTAGAATAAGCGAATTGGTTGAAACCTACGTTGATACAAAATCTGAAGACTTCTTAGCTGATGTGGATAATATCTTTAATTTGACAGGCGCTTCAATATACGATAGCTCAGATTCCGAATTCTTCAAAACATATACAAATTCTGATTTTATTAAGTACTTCAGTGTTATAGATGACTCTTTGCATGATAAGAGATCCGGTGACTTAAAGATTAAAAGAGATAAATTGTCTCTTAGTTGCAATGCAATGATTAAATTCCTTCCTTACAAAGGATTTTACCCCGCCGAAAGAACGTTGGAACTAGCAACTATTCTGTCCAAGTCCTACGGAGATCATATCGAGGTTGACATTACAGGTCACGCCGCGACTCGAAGAAGGTCAGTGTATCGTGCTTTTGTTGAGCCCCTTATGGCTCCGGGAATCTTATTCAATACAATCAAATCTGGTCTTGCGGTCAGTAACTATGTTCTTACTAACACAGGATCAAATGACTCGACCATTAAGACGGACGAAAGTATTCCGACAGCTAGCTGCGCGCAGACAGATCTTCCAGAAGGCACGGTACAGTATGACAAGCTATTGAATGTAATTTCCAATGATCCAACAAATTCTAAAAATAGTGGGTATCAAATACAGAAATTACCATTTGAAACGTTGCAGAGACCTTTAGCGTTTTTAGAAAAAGGCTTTATTTCGGGCTCGGGTGCAATCTATGATACCGGAATTTCTGGTCAAGATGGATTATATAATCGCACTTCCGCATCCCCACCCATTTCTGGATCTGACTTCGTTAAAATCAATGCTGGTCAAAAACTTTACGAGTTGGCGATCGATAATTTCTTGTGCGAAACAACCAATTTCTTTATGGATAGTCTAACATCGTTTAGGTCAAAACGAGAAGATCAATTCCACACTGTGCAAAGTGGTTCTGTATATCGTATGCGAGCGGACCTGTTTAGAACCTTAGATTCAAATCTGAATGTTGATCGATCTGCTTTTGATTTGTACGGCAGAGAATCCGGATTCGGATATCCAATTGGTCAAGGACTCGACCCCGGCACATACGCAGCCCAGTCTGCTAGTTTTAACCACGTTGTACCGCCCTATTATCACGGACAAGCGAGTGTGGATTTTGTGTTTACAGCACCAAGAACAGGATTGCCCACCTTAGATGAAATTCTATCAAATGCGGTGGTAACCTTTACCACCACGTATCCGTGGGATGTGCAGGACACGGTCAGTGTTAACATTGGAGATTCGTTTAACATAGCCCAGTTCTTTACCGAGGTTCCAGAGGGAACCAATGAGCAGAAGAAAGTTTGGCTACTACAGTCAAAGTTTGAGACACCGGTTTTGAATTTTGCCAATGTAACAACGTCAACACAGCCAGCCAGCAATGTCGATTCCGGGCTCTCTAGCTCGGCGCAAATTAAGACTAATGGGATGTGGCACCAATACGGCACACTCCCAACATCAGAAAACGAAGGAATCTTCCTTAGAATCAAGGAGGGAACACCAGCAGGAGAGAACTCATTAGCAGAGGTTGTTGGATTTGAAACCGGTGTGCCAAAGAAAATTGGTAAGCCGAAGGGCTCTGGATTGCTAGAAGAGGCTGTTGTGGCAGTTCCCTTTAAGTCAAGTCAGAACAGAAGGGAGTTTTTCCCCATTTCAAGAGATAACAGCGAGTATGAAAACTTAGAAAGGCTTCTCAAAAAGTATGTATTCCCGCCAAAATTTGATTTTGTCATTAACCAGACAGTCAATCCAATTCTAATGTATGCATTTGAGTTCTCTGCAGCCTTGACGCAAAAAGACATTACAGACATGTGGCAAAACCTACCGCCTGATATAGGAGAAAAGTTTGAGCAAAAGAATGTTGTAATTGAAGACGAACAAATACTAGAGCTGCTCGCGAGCGATTCGGATGAGATTCAGTGGATGGTGTTTAAGGTTAAGAGACGCGCCCAAAAATCTTATGACAAATACCGAAGATCGCTTGTCACTGAAGACACATCAGCCTTCCCAGAAACTGTGGGAGACTACAGTTATAACTGGCCATACGATTACTTCTCTCTAGTTGAACTAGTTAAGATTGACGAAACAGTAAGGTATATTTCGGAAGATATAGAATGAGCTTTTTTGATAAAAAAGAAGAAGTATTAGAATTTAAGCTAACTGAGTACGGTAAGAGAAAACTGCAACTTGGCAGGTTGAACCCAACTTTTTACGCGTTCTTTGACGATGATGTCCTGTACAACACAGACGCTGCCGGATTTACAGAAGCCCAAAACGACGCCGACAGAAGAATTCGTTTTGATACGCCCGCCCTTAAAGTTCAGAAAAGCACAACAGGAGCCGAGACGAGAGTAAATCAGTTTCTGGAAGCGGTGACTGAGGCGCAATTACCGGATGAACTCGGATACTATGTTATTTCCGAAAACTCCGTTGGCTTCGTTAATGCTTTTCAAGACACTCCACAGTTTGCACAAAAGTTTTTCCTAGGGTCCGATCCGTTAGGGACCAGTGATCTTAAGACGCAGTATGCGCCGGCGTGGCATATCAATGCACTTGAAAATGAAATATCGGCTAGTCAGTACTATCAAGCTGTAAATCTCACAGCCAGTAATACTAATTTGGCCGACGGAATAGTGCGAAATATTCCACAAATTGATGTTACGATAGACTACAAATCTTTCTATTCGTCAGACGACGAAATGGATGATTTCACATCCGAGGAAGCAGCCAAAATAATTCGCTTAACGGAAAATAATAATACTGGCGTTTCTTTGTACTTGCAGGAAGATTATCTAGTTCTGGACGTCGTTGAGAGAAACACAGACAACTTGAAAGAAAATTTTGAAATAGAAGTTTTCCTATCTGGTTCCGATGGCACATATACACAAAAAACCTTTCTCACATCCGATAATATAGATGAAGACTTAAATGATCAAAAAGTTGAATTCTTCGCAAATATATTTGTTGATTCTGAGATGCCCAGCGAGGTTATCCAAAGATTAGGAATAAAAGATAGCACCCTTAAGGGCACGATTGCTAGGACGCAACTTTCAAGAGATTTATATATTTCCGATAACGAGGAGCCTTGCTAATGTTGAATGTTTCAAAAGGCGTCTACGATACTATACTGCCTACTGTTTTAATTAAGGAGATAGATGTCTTGCGCTCCGAGCAGCAAGAAGAGCAGATAAGAGAATTTAATATAGTTGTTCGCGCGCTCGTGCAGACCACATCACCAAGTTATAATACGGCATTTAATCTTAATGTTTCTGCTATCACTAGCGAACAAGAGGAATTACTTTTAAACGTCGGGGACACAGTCAAAAAATATGTTTATAGGCAATCTGACCTAGTCAAGAATATCCATATTAATAATTTGTCGAACGAAGGATCCAAAACATACTATAACAGTAAAGAAGATTCCACAATCTTCTCTAAAGTAGTCGACGTGCCTATGGTGATTAAGAGTACGATTCCGTTACAGCACCTTTCGATTTTATGTTTCACTAGCGAAATTGTTACTGATCAACAATCATATTTGGGGACAAATTTTGAAATTAGTCGCCACATAGTGGAAAGAGTAAAGACTGCCGGCACTGTAAACAGAACATCTGTTATATACAAACTACTAGAAACAGTCGAAGGCTTCGGATCCGAGGGAGATGTCTGGACAGGACCAGTCCACAGACACAGTCAGACAGGATTGATGGCCGGCGCCACACACAGTGATAGTCGCCACCCGAGACTTGAAGAATTTGAAGTACCCAATCAAAAAATTAAAGATTATCGTACCTCTATTGTGAACTCCCTGGTTAGTTCAAGACTCCGTAGAGATGCACCTTCAAAACAATATTTTAATAACATAAGCTACTCTAGAACCAAAAACGGATCGGTGAGAGTCTGTGCAGATTTCCACTTTCTTCGATATGTCAGAAGTAACGCGGCGCTCTCTTACTTGTTTGATAACAATACAGCGCTATTATCAGTTGTGGATGTTTTGGATATAAAAGTTTATCGACGTGAAATTAGCCATACTAGCTACGGCAACTACTTAACACCCATAAGACCCGTGGACGATCAGACCATAAGCAGCAGAGCCCCCCGAAGATTAGTGGGCACCTTGTCAGATGGCTCGGTTAAGGTTATGCGAGCCAACGCATCCGAAAACGGAGTAGATGTTATGCCACTGCTAATAGTGGACAATCAAATGCAAGATGAAATTGAGGGATACTATCATTACGATATAGAAATTGAAATAAATGATAATTCACTAAAGATAGTGTCTGAAATGATTGGCGATCTTCAAGACAAAATAACAATCGCTGAATCTTATAATTTAAAATTCAATAATTACGGCAAAAAAGGTTTTGATGTTATGCGAAATGCTGTAGCAAGAGAAGCTGAGCTAGCAGCCGATAACAGTTGGAAATCGTCTCTTGAGGCTTATATATCGATCTTGCAGTTTATTTTTGGTGCCAGGGTAGGTCCGGTTCCGATCGGCTTGGTAGCGCAAAACATGCTTACTTTCGCTAGCCCATATTCGGCTAGCCAAAATTCTCTGTCGGAGTTCAATAAGATATTAAATGATTTTGTGGAGATAATGATTCGCAAAACATCGAACAAGTCAACAGGAAAGATTCAAAAAAGCCAAAACTTTAATTCATCAATCGCAGGGTCCGAGCCGCTAGTGAGAAAACTCAAAGCGACCTCGGACATAAAAAAGAATTACTTCAATTCTCTATCAAACAACGCAGGGTTTGATTACTTAGGAAACGATGCCCTGCAAACTGATACAGGGTTAAGTAGAATTGGATTTGATCAGTTTAGGAACAGAATTATTAGTGAAGAAGCCAAATATGATGTTGCGCTCACAAACAATATAGAGATAAATAAATTTGGATTTATTTCGCCTAGCGAGGTTAAAACCAACACTACGTCCTTTAAGGTTGGAAAAGAAAACTCACTTAATAAATCATTAGATTTACTACAAGCTAATGAGGTGGTTTCAACAAAATCAAAAAACTTTAAAGCTAATTCTGATATCAAGGATAGTCAATCTGATGCTATTCAATCTTTACTGGGTGTTAGTGGTATTATGTTTTCCCCCGGAGTTATACCTCTTAGGAGCATATACAATCAAAAACCCTCGGTCCGCTCTGAGCAGCGTGCTGATTCATCAAATTACTTTTCAAGCACCAGCGAGTTTGCGAAAGAAAACAAAAGTGCTGACGCTGCTGCTTCAGGAAGTTTAGAAACAAAAGTAAAACAAATGAGCAGACGGAGATCTGATTACATTGACAGTAATTTAATACAGTTTGCTATTCAACAAAAAGCGGCTGATTTTAAAGAAGTCAAGCCCGTTAACCAAGACATCATCTCCGGGTCATTAGCTTATGAGCAGCTTACTAAATCGCCAGAAAGCGTTAATAATCTTAATGTTTTAGAGAAAAATCTTAATTTTAATTCAGTTGTAAAAATAGAATATTCCGTGGGTAACGGCGATTCTTGGGCTCCTATGACAGCGCAAAACTTTAACGTGCTTAGGAATTCTAATAAACCAGTTCTCTGTAGGCTTACTGAACCTAACAATGTTCTAAATGTGCCCAACAAATTTAAATTAGAGAAATACGATGAAATGTTTATATTGGGGGATCAAGACCCAAAGACAACCACGGGTAATATTAGCTCTGAGCGTGTGCTGAAAAGAATAAAGAAAAACGTAACAAAACTATTTAATGAAAGTCTTAATGTCAAGGGAGCTTCCGGAGTAGTGATGTCTGAATACCTTTCAAGTCGACAAATTGCACCTTTAACGACCAGACAATCAACTGAAACACAGCAAGGTTCAACAACAGCCACAGCAGCCCCCCGGGCATCAACAGCAGGTAATCAGGGGTCCTATTAAAAAATGCCACCAAAATTATACGAAGCAGTAAATTCAAGCATTCTTGGACTTAATGAAAACGAGCGCATAAGGGGAAATTATCAAGTTCACCCTTTAATCCGAAGTGATTGGAAATCGGCTGACCGACTCAGGGATGCTCAGGGAGATGTTCCGGCACTGCGGGTAAACAGCGAAACCAACAACTTAGAGGTTAACACGTTTGTAGCTCTAGAGCAATACTCCGAGGTACCCATAAGTAAGCCATTTACGTCAACCTTGCCTGTTAATTACCAGTCGAGTCTGCCTGCCGTGCCAAGTGCCACAAAAACTCACGTTATTACATTATCATTCTTTCAGCAATCGTGGGATAATGGAAATATTGACGGGCCAGCTCAGGTAAATAATCTTCTAAATCAAGACAATGCGGGTACCGATATTGAAGGCGTCCCTTATTTTGAGAAGTACTTTTCGGTAAACCCCAACAATTTACCAGCGAACAATGAGGCACCTTATGGGCTGTTGACGACAGACCCTAGAATGGTCGGTGCGACTCAAAACACATTGCCACTAATGGCGCAAGCACCCGCAGGTTCCGATAACCCAATATTAAGTCATAAATTTGCCTACAACTATTACGACTCGACGGAAAACGGCATTCAGATTGAGCCCAAGTATAATTTATTTTTAGACACAAGTCCGGATTACGAGTCGGTTATTTCCAGTGTGTCGGAGACGTTGATACCAAACTTTTATCATGTTGAAATTTCAACATTACTCTCAGACATCCCGGGTGATACTATACCACTGTCATACATTCCATTTGTCCTCGGTGATGCAGTCACAACAACTGAATACAAAGATGTATTAGCTGGGAGTTTGAGTGGGTCGGATATAACTGAAAACCAAACCAATTCTCAAGGGTACTTTCAGTTCTATTGCAATAATTCGTCAATACTAAATCAGGATTATACTGAGTATTATGGAAACGTAGCTGTATTGAGTCCCGATATTGCTTTTGGCACACTAACGGATATAAATACTTTAGTTAGGGATAATCGCGGAACAGATGATGAAACAGACGATTTGTTGGCTGTTGATACATACCCCTTCTACAACAAGATTACCATACCCTATGGTAATCAATGGAACACAGCTCAAGATCAGCCATCGATTATAGAAGCTCTAAAGACTGGAATGGATCCCAATTACCCGTTCTTTACATTAGGTCTTTTGGTGACTTTGGAATTGCTGATCTTAAGAGAACTTAAGTTAGGAGATGCTCAGCAGCCGCTTACAGTGCCTTTTACCATATATGATACAACCGAAAACAATCAAGTTGTTGCAAACAATCTGCAAATATCACTCCCGCTCAGAATAGACGCCGTCTTAAACGATCTTTATCAAGGCAAAGCAACAAATGGAAACCCAGAGCCAAATGGTCCATATGAGTTTATAAATAGTCTTATCCTCTCCGGACAATATGGGCTAGGCAATGCAGACTTTTCTACAGGAGCTTCTATAGAACTAGGAGCTTCTCTAATTACGGCTATGAATTACGATGATGTAACGCAGCCGACAGAATTATATAGTTCTTATTCCCAATGGTTTAGTGACCTTACAACGGTAAGGATCCAAGAAGCTTTAAATTATATTGCCAATTATCGGAAGGACTTTGGCATTATTCACAGAAACTTTGCCATACACAATTCTGAGGCAATAATGTACGTTGTCGAGAAAAGAGTAATACCAGCCGGACAAACTTCGGCCGCGGCTGAAGAGCCAGTTGTTCAGCGACTGTTTTTCGGTCGCGACATCGTTTTCAATCAAAAAGGCGCTGTTTACTATGACACGCAGATAAAGTACGGTGTAAGGTATCAATACGATATTAAGCAAGTTCGCATGATTGTTGGCGAAAGTTACTACTATGATAGTGTGGTTACTATTGCTAACTCAGGCACTGTTGGGCACGGTCGCGCTTTAGGTAATGCGTTGGGGTTTTACGCTGAGGAAGCGAACGCATTTCAACAGACACAAACATTTGCAATCAATAACAATTTGAATGATTTTCAATACACTCCTGAAGATGATGATCCGGATGCTGTCTTGAACACGGAAGCGCTACAAGGCAATTATGTGTATAAGATACTCCAATCCCCTGATCCCGGCGCCGCCGGTGACATAGACCAGATTTTTGGTGTTCGTTCAGATACAACATATACATTTGGTGATTACCAAAATTCACGCCCCCTGAATCTTCCTCCCCTCTTGATTGAGACAGATTTAAGCTTACTGCCGATACAAATTACATATGGCAATGGTTTTGATGGAAACTTCTCTGGCGGTGCAATCCCGGCAGTGGCAGAGAATATATACGGACCCGACAATGTAATTCCACAGGACGATTGTCCTCCCCCTATAGGCACTGACCCCGGACCCGGTCCGGAGCAAGATGATATTGGAGATGCGATTGATGAGGGTGTAGAAGAATCCAACGAAACGATACAAGGAGAGGATGCCCAATTTGTCGAGGCGATAATATCTGAAGAAGTAGAATCAGAAATCGTATCCGAACTAGGGGCTGGTATCATAGAAGCCGGCGGCATGGAGATTGATATTACTCAAGGATTTGATTTGGGGCAGTTCGTCTCCACTGATCCGAGCCTCCCACCCGGAGCCACCGGACCGTACCAGGGTACCGGCTATCCCCCAGTCGACGCATTTGAAATTGCTGAAGAACTCATTAACACCGGAGGCAACAATGCCCGCGCCGGCAATGGTAACACGGGCAACATGGGTTTTGGTGATTTCTCTAATGTAGCAGGAAATAATCTTGTAGATGAAACCGGCAACAATATGGCAGGGAATGTCGCGGTTGAGGGTGCGGGTACTGATTTAGATTTAATTAATAACCTGCTAATTAATGGATTGATAGGATAAGGAGTTATAATGGTAAGTCTTGCAAAGACACAATGGTGGTTTGATTTTGAGGAAGAGTACAACGATGGCACTGTTGTGGATTTTTCTTTTGGTCCACTACAATATAATTATGGTTCTGTAATTTCAGTCCAACAGTTCGTTGACGATATCAATAATTTGTTTAGCAACACAGTCCGAGCAGTTAATAACTCCGGTGAATCTTACCCGTTATATACTATAGAGGCACGCGTATTTGGTGGCTATTACGATACCAACCTAGCTAAAAATAATTTTAATCTAAGATACACGATTTCCCCAGTTCTCAATGGAAACAACGCGCTTTACGGGGGTCTGAAGAGCTTTAAGCTTAAGTTTAGGACCGGTCCACATGGCTTCGCAGCCCCCGCATTTTTAAATGATGGACCAGTTCCTCGTGGTGTCGCGACAATTAAGTCAGATCTCGATGCCCGGGCTGCAGTCGTGCCTCATTCATCATATGTCAGCACAATACTTGACAACCCACCGGTGCCTCCAGATTTTAGGATCGTGCCATATAGTGGAGTTAGCAACCGGCTACTTTTGCTACTGAACTCCAGTACCGGCGAATACACAACAACTCCAGTAATCATTAAAGAAACAGATCGAAATGCCATTATTAATCAATATGTGGCGCAAGGAAACACTTTAGCAACGGATGTAACTCTAGAAGAGTTGATTGAGAATGGTAAACTACGCATAACTTACAAGAATGATGACCCTATTGACCGGTATGAGATATTCAGGACCACAACAAAGCCTAATTCTTATGCTGACTTTGCTTTAAACGGAGCACCCTACAAGGTTATCAGTGGAAGAATAACAATAGACAAAAGAGCATCAGGAGCCCACTTGAATGACAAAGTTCTTCCAAACACAAAATATTACTACTGTGTAAGAGCAATTGATGTACACAACAATTTTTCAAATCCAACCCATATTTTTGAAGCTGAGCTTGTTGATAATGAGGGACAGGTTTATCTGATATTAAAAACTATTTACTTAGAAAACGTAACAGATCAAAAAATCAAAACCAAATCAGGTAGAAGATATATTTACATCGAACCTTCACTTCGCAACTTGCAATATACGATTCCTATCGATCAAGCAGCTACTACTAGCACATTGCCCGGGAATAATATTCTAGACCAAGTACTTCAAGATGAAGACGGCAACAATATTGACGCCGATTGTTGGGATAAAACTTTGAAAATCAGGGTTACGAGTAAAAAGACAGGTAAGAAAGTAGACTTAAACGTTACATTCAAAAACACTGGAGTTATAAC
>CEOA01063437.1_pt1 | contig 16012 bp, 14 predicted proteins | sample 530251 | NCBI WGS metagenome assembly CEOA01 (sample SAMEA2619838, study PRJEB7988) | marine metagenome | biome: marine biome (ENVO:00000447); feature: surface water layer (ENVO:00002042); material: "saline water (ENVO:00002010), including plankton (ENVO:xxxxxxxx)" | depth 5 m
CGAGCAGTATTTATACATATTCCAAGAACTGGAGGAAATTCTATAAAGAACGCTATTGCATCCACCTGCATTGGAAAAGACATACCAACCGTTGTAAGTACGATGCCCATATACATAAAAGAGTTTGACAGATGCCAAAGTCACCAAACGGCCTCGATACTAAAGGGGTATATTAGAGAGTGGAATGACATCTATAGATTTGCTGTCCACAGACCAATTCAAGAAAGGTTTGAAAGCATGGACAGGTTTATTAAAAAGATAAAAGCGAGACCTAACCACCGGATTCCTGAGCAGCTTAAAGATTTTATGGAAATAGAGGATCATCTAACTTACTTTAAAGAGGAGTGGTCTGACCACACAACCCAATTTTTCACACAAGGTCTTTATGGTGAAGATTTGGGCGTAGAAGTGTATAATTATGAAGACCTACCAAAAAGATGGCATGAAATATGTGATAAATGCCAGATACCTAGATGTGACTTACCCCATTTAAACAAATCATAAGGAGAATTAAAGATGGCACAATTTGCAGTTGAAATTGCTGATGCAGACGTTGATAGAGTTTTAGACTCTATAGCAGGAAATTATAAAAGACCAGAACAGGTTGAAAATCCAGATTTTAATGATTCTGAACCAGAAAGTGAGACAAATGTTAGACTAATTGACAACCCAGAATCTAAGGCGGTATTCGCAAATAAAATTGTTCGTCAATTTTTGTCAGAAAATGTTAAAGCATATGAGGTTAAATTGGCAAAAGAGGCTGCTGCTCAAGCTGCTGAAGCTAATTCTGGAGTAACCATTACTGATCCACAGGTTTAACAATGATATATGGCTCTTCCGCTTGGTCTGAAACATCTATATCAAGCGTAAAAATACAGGAAACAAGTGGTGAAGAATTGGGGTATATCCTCATAATCGACACAAATTTCCCTGCCGCACTATTTGTTTCTCAAAACGATGATTTTAGTTTATCTTTTGTTAGAGAGTTAGAGTTTGAGCTTGATGCAGATTAAGGTGTTAATTTTTTCAATAACAACTAGGCTTGGAGCTTATTATAATGGCTAGTCAAATACATGAAAGTGACATTGGAACCAAACTGGTGATAACCGTAAAAGATAACGGTTCAGTTGTAGATATTTCTTCAGCGTCATCTCTGACTATTTTCATAAAAAAACCAAATGGTACAATTTTGACCAGAACTGGGACTTTAGAAACAGATGGCACAGACGGTAAAATGTATTACATTGTTGTTGCTGGCGACTTAGATGCCGCCGGGGTTTATAAAATTCAAGGTCGTGTAGTTTTAACTTCAGGCACTTTTTCTACAAGTACCGCCAATTTTAAAGTCCATTGTAACTTATAGGGGGTTAAATTATGTCTTGGCAAGGTCAAATGGGAACCATCGTCAGATACCTTATAGACGATATAGATCCATCAAATTATACATATTCAGATCACAGAATAGAAACAACTGTTCTTGTTGCTGGGCAATTGACCCAGATGAATGTCGATTTTAACAAAACATACGATATAAATGTGGAGAACTGCACCCTAGATCCAGATCCAACTGCCGAGGTAGAAGATAAAGCCTTCATAACTTTGATATGCTTACGTGCTGCGTGTATAATTATAGGGAGTGCAATACGTAGTGAGTCTGGAAATGCCATCTCAATTAAGGATGGACCTTCTGCGATTGACCTTCGTGGCGTGACTCAAACCCTAGCGGTTCTTTATAAAGACCTTTGTGAAAAATACGAACAACAATTACTAGAGTATCGGGCTGGAAATAGTATTGGCGGTCAAGCAATTCTTGGTCCTTACAGTCCGGGTTCAGACTATGTTTCTAGGAATAACTATGGCGGTCACAGAGCCGGTGGATATTTTGAATACTAAACAGGAGAGTTAGAAAGATGCCCAACCAACTAAATTCAGGTGAATTAATAACTAATATCAGTTCTGAATTAGCAGATAATAATGCTGGTTTGATCTCGGCTTACGATGTCCGTCACAATATGGAAGATATGGCATTTTCCATCAATAAAATTGTGGCTAGTGGAGATACCGAGGTAGAGTTTCCATTTTTCAATGCTGTAAAGTTTTCTACTGCTGATGCAACCTCAAACAGTGCGGGTGCTGATCATGGAGACCTTATCGTAGAATCTGGACTCTTTTTTCCAAACGCAGACGATACGGCCAAGCGAACCAAGAGGCAGACTGAGCCTTGGCTTGGTGATACAGGTATTAATCACGATAATCTTCAGGGTCTTGGAAACGATACCCACCTTCAATACTACAATAGGGATGGTTCTCGCCCTCTACAGGGTAATATGTCCACCAATGATGGATCAACAGAGAACTGGATTAACTGTTCTGGTATTAACGATGTTGGGTTTAAGTTTGTTCAAACCAACCCTACCGCTACAGAACAAGAGATTTATGTTTCTGGAACGATGCGGTGGGCGAATACAGATAATTCAGTTTTAGAAAACGCAAAAGGTGTTGCCAAGGCTTGGGCATATTTCAGTGCTAGTGGTGCTGGAAATGTGCCGGAAATTTATTCTTGGCACAATATTGAGAGTATTGCTAGAAAGGGAGAAGCTGGTAAGCTAAAGATTACTTTCCCATCTGGAACATTCGAAAACAACAATTTTGTTGCCATCGGAACTTCTAACGGTACTACTTCAGATTCGAACCTTCTGGATATGGACGTGAATACCGTTGCTTGTGTTGCTAGGTCTGGTGACGACGGAACCATGCTAAGATCCGTCACTTATGTAATCCAAGACGAAGCCGGTCAATATGTTGATGGTAAAGTCTGTAGCTTTGTTGCTTACGGGTATAGTCCTAATGAAACATCTGGTACTGCCCCAACTATGATAGATGAAAGTGCATCACCAACGTTCTAATTAAATTTAAGGGAAGTTTAGATGTCAAATTTTTTCCTAGCAGATAGAATTAAAGAAACGTCCAGAACGGAGGGGATAGGTAGTATCGTCCTCGACGGTAAGGTTTCCGGGTTTAGTTCTTTTGCCGACTTTTACGCATCTGGAGATGTTGTATTTTATGCAATTACAGACAACATCAACTACGAAATAGGCTCTGGTGAGTATCGTCAGGTTGGTTCTAGCAGGGTTCTTACCAGAAATCCTATTAGAAGTTCTCAAATTCAGGTCGGACCTTATTATGTAGAGGGTACTAGTAATAGCGGTCCAACAGACGGTCAGAACGGTTTTTTCTATCCTGTTTGGTTAAATAAATCTGCTGCTCTTAGCGGTATTGGTTTTGATGATGGACCGTTTACCGCTGTTAGTGGATTGACATTTGACGAGCATCCCGGACAAACATTTTATAGAATTACTGAGCGTGCTAATCCAGTAGATACTGTCGGTATAAGCGGCGGAAATTACGCCACATCTGGTCAACCAATTAATTTTGGTGGCGGCTTAAAAGAAGTATTTGTAACTTACCCCGGAAAGACCGCTGTTTATAATGGCGTTGGACTTGACACCGATGTAAAAGAACCAAAACACAGCGGTATTGCCTTCTGGAAAAATGAACAAATTCTTAATTATGACTCTGAACTTGTTTGGGACGACACTAACGGTTTCTTAGGTGTTAATCAACCAAACCCTGAGTATCCAATTGATGTAGGTGGTTTAGTTGCGGACTCGATTGTTAGAGCTTCTGGATTTGTAGACGGTGGATCTGGCATCGCCTTCTCTGGCGGTCAATTGACTGATACGCTTCTTACTGCATCTGGTGGTACACAGCTAGAGCCATTCTTGAGAAATCGCAAGGGCACATCAGCTAATGGTGTTATTGAACTTAGCGGTATTGTTGATCAGATTATTGATTTCTCTGACCAGTCAGCAGCTACCGTGTTCGCTGGTCCTGCTAGTGGTGCCTGTGATCCATGCCCAGATGGACCTCCCACATTTAGACAATTAGTCGCAAGCGATTTACCTACATCTGAGCTTCAGTCTGACTTTGGTTTTGTTATTCAGCAAGACGCAGGTCTTGATGCTGGAACTCAAAACACAACGGCTACACCATTCGCTGCTGGAATGGTAGCTCTTTATTCAACTAGCGGCAATATTACTTATGATAGTGGTATTTTCTACGACGCAACAAATAATAGGCTTGCGGTTGGTAAAAACGCATCTGTAGACGGTGCTGTATATACCCTAGATGTAGGTGGAGAAGGCACTCTCAATGCTGCATCTGGTTACTTTAAACAATTAATTTTTGACAGAAACGTAATTAGGGTTGGTGATAATACTGGCGAATATGCAGACCAGACAAACCTATTTGTTGTAAATATTGGCGGTGGTGCTGGTGCTAGTTCTAGTGGACTGCAAGACGTTGTTATAATCGGTAGTGGTGCTGGTAATACCCTCGAAGATGCCGACAGAATTGTTGCTGTTGGTGGTTCTGCTGGTGCATCTACTAGATATGCTGAAGACTTGGTTGGAGTTGGCTATAAGACATTACAGCTTGGTAGTGGACTTTATAACGTTGTTTCTCTAGGCAGCAAGTCAGTGTTTAACGCAGATGACCTTACAGATGTAGTTGCGGTTGGAAAAAATGCCGCAGCACACGCTGCTGGAAGCGACAGCCTTGTTGTAATTGGTGAAGAGGCTGGTTCTGGACTTAATTCTTCTTCAGCGTTTATTGCAATGGGTAAGAATGTTGCACAAGACGCTTCTGGTGTAACCATGTCTGTTGCACTGGGATCAGATTCACTAAAAGGTTCTAGTGGAGTATTAGATTCTATTTTTGTTGGTGAGCAATCATCAAGCGGTTCTTTTGATCTGTCTCAGGTTATAGCGATTGGAAACAGTCAAATATTAGTTGAAAGTACAGGTATTTCAAAGAGTACATTTATTGGTCCCGGTGCCGGTAGATACACAGAAAGTTTAAATAATGTAATTGCTATCGGTCAGAACGCTGCACTTTCGGGTCTTGAACTAGAACGCACAATTGCTGTTGGTGGACTAGCAGCTAGTAATGCAAGTGGTAATTTCAATACCTACATTGGTCAAGATGCCGGTATAGGTGTTTCTGGAAATAACAATATAGAAATTGTCTCATCCGGTACGAATGTTAGTTTCTTAACTCATGAAGCTAGTAACAAAGTAAATATTGCTGAAATCATCGTGGGCGATCAATCTTCTCATCGGGTCGCCGTTGGAAAACCTGATGACGCTTCACCAAATGGCACGTTTGTTGTTAGACCATTTGATGCTGACGAAGCTGCATTTATTATTCATCATCAAGGCTCTGGATCTGCAACGCCTTACATGGTCTTACAGTCGGGCGATGGAACCTCTATTTACCACGTTACCAATAGTGGCGATGTCATTTCGAGTGGATTTATGCATCCAAGTGGCGGCCTTAAATTAGATCCACATCTCCCAGACAGCATCACTAATAAACTATACAACGAGGGTGGTACTCTCAAATGGAATGGAACTGCGGTCGCTGTTGGTGGTGGATTTACCAGTTTTGATTTACGTGCTCAAATTGATAATACTGCTGATTCTGGAGTTGAGATCACGACCGGTCAAACGATCTTATTCAGTGGTATTCATGTAGATACACAGATTGATTCTGGCAATCGTCAGATTATAGTCGATGCAGGAACCTTATCTGGTGTTCTTCAAAATCAAATCACAAACTCTCTGTACACCTTTGATGCTGTAGCTAGTGGTGTTGGATCTAACAATAATTCACCCAAACAAATGGATGACGGTGCCGTACTAGCTATGTCTGGTGTTAGCGGTGTTACCATAGACTTTGACAATCAAACAGATGGAACAAACAGTAGTGGTATTTTTGTTATCGGTTACAATCCTGATAGTGATTATACATTTAATATGACCGCCGGTACTACTGCTGATGATATTATTTCTAACGGTCAAACAGTTACGATTAGCGGTGTTTCTGGCGTTACGGTAGACTACAATCCTGACAATCAATTCTTCACAATCGGCCCAAATGAACTTTCTGGTGTTCTTTCCGACACTATAGATAATTCGGGCAATTATCTTCTTGGTCAAATTCAAGAAAATACTACCAGTGGAATTGCCATTAGTGGTGTTGCTGAATGGGCTTCTGGTGAGTTTGCTAGGGCTGGTCTCACGCAAACCCTTGGAACAAGCGGCCTTATCACGCAAGATGGCTTCCATATCATGGACCCCAACGGGTCTGGTAACTTGAAGCATTTGAATTTCCCCAATAATGGTGGTAGAATTATAATTCGTGCTGATGAAGAGAGCCTTGGTTCTTTTCAGGGTGGTGTAGGTTCGATTATTATTGGTTCCGGTGCCGGTACAAGTGCCGCCAATACTGTTGATGACTACGTTACTGCAATTGGTCCTGAAGCCTTTGGTGGGAATCAACAGGGTAGTCGAAGTAGTATGGTTATCCTTGGTCATAATGCCTTCGTTGCTGAACCGGTATTTGACACCGATTACAGTATTGCTGTAGGTTGGCAGTCTCTTGCCTATTGTTCAGGTCAGTACAATGTTGCTATAGGGTATCAGGCTGGACAGCAGGCTTCATCAACTACCGCAACTCGTACTTCTGAAAAATCCGTAGATATTGGTTACGGAGCGGGCTATGGACAACATTACAGTTCGGGAGAGATGATTGATATTGGCATGAACGCTGGTTATAACCAACAATATAGCTATCGCAACATAAACATTGGTAGACGGGCCGGAGATTCTTGTGAGTACCATACTAGCTCTATATCTTTAGGTGAAAATGCTGGTTTCAATTCCGACAATATGGCATACTGTATAAACCTTGGTTATAGTGCCGGAAGTTCTTCTGTACATGCTTACGACACTATTTCTATCGGTAGATCCACTGGGGATAGCACTGATTTTCTCGAAAAATGTGTGTTTATTGGTGACAATGCAGGCACATCGGCATCTGGAGATAGCACATCAAATTTAGCTACTAACATTGTAGCCATCGGAACCAACGCAGGAAGACAGACCCACCTGTGTGACAATTCGATATTTATCGGCCCATATGCTGGAGACCAGTGTAAGGGAATGAGAAATTCTATCTCGCTATCTAACCGTAGTGCTGCTGCAAGTAGGGATTTCCTTTTTGCTGATGACCACGATGTTTCACTGTTGGATATCGGATTTGGAATTCAGGGCAGTATTCAAGATGTTGGTGCTCATATTCATGTCGGTCTTCAGTTAGACAATTATGGAACAGCTAACGGAAGAGATATTGATGATATTAGAGGTACATCCGCACTAACATTGACTCCTGTAGGCGAAAGCGAACATGCATTAAAGTTAAATCTCCACCCAGAAGATGGAAACATTGGAGATTCAGACCAACTAAACAGTTTGCTTAGAACTGAGTATAGACCGCTGGGTGCTGGAGCAACTACAAAATACTCAGCAACAAATGAAATCATCAATAAATTTGGTATGCTTAGGATACCAAAAGCATTCACTTCGACTGGAACCGGAAGTTCTACACAACTTGTAGACGGACTATCGAATGAAATACCAAGGGAAGATGGTACAATAGCGATGTATGCTTCTACCACACTCGGAACTGGAATAGCGTTTGTCCAAAATAATGTTTGGTATAAGATTGATTCGACAACAACCTTTTAATTTTTTAGACAGTTAAATATAAACTTGGAGAGATAAAATGCCAGCACAAGATGCAGTAAGACCTGTAACGACCGCAGCAGCGGGAATACAGAATGGCTCTTTAGTCACTCTAGTGTTTGAATCTGGAGATAATTCACAATCTCGTGCTCCAGATGTAAACCAATTCGTAGCTTCTGGCGATATGAACGTCAGAACAAGCGGCAGGTTTGACGAACACTATGGTGGTGGTGCCTCCTAATGGAGTTTTAAGATGCCCATTAATATCCCAGAAAGCGTATTTACTAAATACTACGATATCATTGACTCAACAATCAATGACATCTTTGGTATTGACTGCCAATTGGTATTTACAGAAAAGGTTGAAGAGATATCCGACACCTTTGACAATATACCACATAACAAGTCTGTAAATGCTCATAGAAGACGGTCTGATAACTATAAGCGTGGTGAAAAAACATTCAAGGAAGTCGAAAAGAAAGAGACTATTAGATTAAAAGTCTACTGGGATAGTAAAAGTTGGTACAAAGCTGGTGGAGATATTGTAGTTCCTGATAACAGTATACAAACAATATTTTTTGCTTCTGATTTGGATAAGGTTATGAGGGCAAAATATCTACTTGTACATGATAATATTGAGGAACTAAGACATTTTAAGTTTACTAAATTTGGAGAGCCTTTCCCAATGGGGTTAAGGCAAAATCGTTACTTCGGCTGTTTTTGGCAGAGAGCATCATGACTTTAACTGTAAAATTGATTGACTCTAAAGCTAAGATTGCAAAGGCGATGAACGAGGCTCTTTCGGTAGAGTTAAACAAGAATTTAAAAAAGAATACAAAGAGGGCTCAAGATCAGGTTAAGTCATTTATTCCGCAGTGGATAAGGGAACAGCCAGAAGTTCAGAGTATTTTAGATCAAGGTGTTTTCGGAAGTCTAAATGCACAGTTTGGGTTTATAGCTGGAACCGCATCCGAAGCAGTTGAAGCTATAGTGTCGGCAGTTTCCGATTCCATAACTGTAGAGTTTGAAACAGTAAAAGGTAACTTATCTGGTGGTATTGTATTTTACCTGCAACCAGACAATTTTGCAAATATTTTATCTCTTCCAGAGGCTTTTATTCCAGCATTATCTGGTTCATTGCCTTGGTTGGAGTGGTTATTAACAAGAGGGGCTACGACTATAGTTTCCGGCTATTCGTATGCTCCAGACAATTCTGGTAGATCTGGTGGTGGAACAATGAGGCTTGGAAAGGCTTGGCGAGTCCCACCTCAGTTTGCTGGGACAACAGAAGACAATTTTATATCAAGAGCATTAGAGGGTAGAGAGAAAGAACTTTCGTCCATACTTAGGGGAGCGTTAGATGCCTAATTATTATGGATTGAAAGGCTTTGATAGTATACAAGATTACAGCCTAAACAATAATATTCAAGATGCGTTAGTCGAATATTTTGATTGGGCACTTCTTGAGAAAGGAAATTATTTTAATGTGACCAAGGGTGAGCTTGCCCCCAACGGGCAGGATATGAGTCGATTGAGACTTAGCTCAAATGATTCATTTGCCTCTGGTCAAGTATGGGAAGGTTTTCGTCAGAATTGGGTTTGGCAAAGTGGTGTTTCAGGTGTGAACCTAGATGCTCCTATTGTCGGTACAAATGTAAATTCTCCGGGCATTTCCGGCGTTTACATTAATGACCAGTTTGAACCAACTTCTGGAGTAGGACAGTATTCACATTATATTGACTATTTTAACGGTAGAGTTGTTTTTGATTCGCCTATTCCAACGGGATCTGTTGTCCAAGCGGAGTATTCTTACAAATTCATCAATGTCGTTTATGCAAATAATGTACCTTGGCTCAGGGAGATACAGTCAGATACCTTGCAACCAACTAGCAATTTTTATGATGTTAGCAAAGGATCTTGGGATATACCCCCAGAATCCAGAATACAATTACCAGCCATAGCTTTTGAAATAGTACCAGTGAGGCGGTTTAAAGGTTATCAACTTGGTGGCGGTCAATGGGTTTATACTGATATTATTGCTCACTGCATAGCAGAGGACGATCAGACAAGAAATATGCTTGTGGATATAGTTTCTCTGCAAAATGACAAAAGTATTCAAATAATTGACAGTGACAAGCTACATACAGAGGATAAATATCCATTAAGTAATTACGGAAGTCCAAATCCAAGTGCTTTACTTTATCCAGAAATTATAGAAAGTTATAATGGAGGTAATTTCCGCATGGAGAACACTATCGTAGAAAATATGGATATGACAACTCCTGATTTGTTTGGAGGGATTGTCAGGTTTACCACTTTAGGAATAAAATCAAATATCTAGGAATTTATGTGTATAATTCAATAGAAAATCTTCATTTTCAAATTAGGAGAGATTTAAATGTCCAGTAACAATAGAATATTTTACGCCTGCCAAGCGGTCTCGATCAACAACGAGGGGTCTACCTCTGTTGCGACGGGAGATATGGCACATGGTGTTCAAAGTGTTGGGATGACCACGAATTTCAACTTGGAACAGGCTTTTGAGCTTGCTCAGATCGAAATTTATGAAAACATCGAAGGTACTCCAGACGTAGAAGTAACCTTAGAAAAGGTTATTGACGGACACCCACTGATTTACCACATGGCATCCACCGGTGTCGCAGGCACAGCGAACAGTGGACTTGCTGCCCGATCAGATGTGAAGTGTGACGTTCGTCTTGGAATTTTTGATGCCCAAGCTAACAATGTGGCTAGTGCAGAAGGTGCTGGTACAGGCACTAACCCCGGAGATGCAGAAGTTGAAGTTTACTGCTCCGGCATGTTCATCTCGTCTGTTAGTTACACTATTCCAGTTGATGGAAATGCAACTGAATCTGTTACGCTGGTTGGTAACAACAAACAGTGGTTGACTGGAACTGATGTTCTCATCAAAGATGGAGATGTTGCAGCTTTCAATGGTACAGATACACCTAAAGCCTTTGGTGAAGCTGGTGCCGCATCTGGCGGTATTCAGCGACGTGAAGATGTCATCCTTAGCGGATGTATCCTTCCCACCGTTATTGACGGTGTTGTTGGTTCTGGATACGGTAATGCAGCTAATTCAGATGGCACTCCTAGAATTCACATTCAGAACTTCACCTGTAGTACAGACTTTAGTCGTGAAGACATTCTTGAGTTGGGACGTAAAACGCCTTACTTCCGACCTGCTAACTTCCCGATTGAAGTTACCTGTGAAATCGAAGCTATTACCACTTCTGGTGACTTTGTTAGTGCTTACGAGTTTGGAGATTCAGAACTGTATAGCACCGTTGACTCTGGTAACAACGTTTCTAACGAAGTTATCTTTATGTTCATGAGAGGCGGTCTTGGACTCGACCTTGGAAATAAAAACAAGTTGTCTTCCGTGAGTTATGGTGGTGGTGACGCTGGTGGTGGTAACGTATCATGTACCTACAGTTTCTCCAACTTTAACCAGTTAGACGTTCAGGACCGACTGAATCAACAATTGCTTGGTTTTGGCGGAATTACACTGGGTGCTGGATTTGATAGTAATGGACTTTCAAACGATAGAGGTTCAGGACCATTCCCTGCTGACCTCGTAGCTAACTTATAATACTAGCAAGTGACTGTTGTTAGTGGACACGCTCATCAAGTTGCGATAGCATTTCAGGATAGCAAGTGATGTTGGTGGGCAAAGGAAAGGAAACAATATGAAATTCAACTACTCCCGTTTCGTGAGGTTCGCATGAATACTTATGAGCGGGAGTATTTTGTATCTAGGATAAGATCAGGATTTTTAAATCTCAAACTAGGAAATGTAAGGGTTAGGGTTTTAAACCCGACACTGGAAGACGAATATCTATCTAATGAAATTTTTATGGAATCCTTTGATCAGGCTAGATCTGATGAGATCATGACTCAAGATGAGATGTTTGATTGGATGATGGACAGAGGCTTATGGTCACAAGAAAATGAAGATAAGATCAAGGCTTGTGAAGGAAACATAGAAAAGTTAAAAATAGAGATATTCAACGCAAGAAGCAAGGAAAAGCTAAGAGAGACTGCTAGAACTTATCTGAGGGCTACCGAGAAAGCCCTCGCCAAGTTGCAGTCAGAAAAAGACGAGTTATTTTCAAAGACGTGTGAGGGGTTGGCAACTCAAGATAAAATGATGTTTCTCTTTGAGAGGTGTTGTTTTGTTGGATCACAACCTTTAGATTTTAAAGATATAGAGATAGGCGATCTTTATTATCAATTTAACCAGTCACAACTCAATGAAAAACAGTTAAGAGAATTAGCAAGAAATGACCCTTGGAGATTAGCTTGGTACGCAAAGGATCACTCGCCGTTATTTGCGAATGATCCAAGCAGAACATTGTCAAACGAGCAGAAGGGAATTTTAATCTGGGCAAACATGTATGACAACATTCAGGAGTCTATGGATTGCCCAACTGAAGATGTAATAAATGACGATGATATGCTTGATGGTTGGTTTATTATACAAAGGAAGAAGCAAGCAAGTGAAAAAGCCAAATCAGAATTGGAAGCAAAAACGACCAACGAAAAAATAGCAAATGCCGATGAAGTGATGATATTTACTGATTCTAGAAAAGAAGCAGAAAGTATTCATAACATGAATTCAATCGGGGGAGACATCATAAGAAAGCAAAGAATTGCTAAGGCAAAAAAACTTGGAAAGGCGACGGATTTTGATTTTGATGACAGAAAAATAGAGATTCAGAATCAGCAGCGTCAAATGTTCAAGGACTCAACAAGGAGATAAAAATGGAAAATTTTGACGATTTGATTAGGCAGCAGTCGGAATACAAAAGTGTTAGGGAAGATAAGTTTAAACAAGACTCACGAGATAGATTAAGTAAAATTCTTAAAAAGAAAGTGGAAACTACGATGATCGGGGCGTTAAGCTCTATCGAAGACCATTTTGCTTTTTTGTGGACATCTAAAGATGGAGGAATGTCACCAGAGCAGAAGATTATGTATGATACTTTTCAGAAGGTTAGATCTGAAATTTTAGACAAGGGAAACACTCAGTCTAGGAATGTGGACGCAGAGTTAGCTCAGTACGAGGTTAAATGGCTAAGGTATCAAACCAATATGCCGGTTATTTCAAGAAAGACAGGAGAAGAACAAGATGATTAAGAATAAGATGGAAAGCAAGGTCACTATCGAATTAGAAGGTGGAGAAAAGAGGGAAGTAGAGATTTATGTGCAGAAGCCTAACAACGATACTGTAAAAAAGGCAGATAGGCATAAATCTAAGGTTTGGAATCAGTGTATCCAAGACGAAATTCTCACAAAAAAAGAACTTGCTGTTCTGATGCGTAAACGTGGCATCTGGGACGACAAGAAAGATAAAGAAGAAGAAGAAATCACACAAGCAATTGTCGATTTGGAGAAAGAGCTTTCGTTTGGTAAAAATGGTAAAAAACCAAAGGTTTCAGAGGGTAGGGATATTGCCGTTGAAATCAGGAGAAAACGCTCTGATCTAAGAGACCTAATTGCAGAGAGAATTGGGCTAGAAGAGAATACTGCCGACAGCTTGGCGGATAACGCCCGATTTGACTTCCTTGTAGCTCATTGTACTTTCTATAAAGACGGTAAACCCGTGTATAAAGACTATGATGAGTATAATAATAAGAGTGCGGATGAGATCGCATTTGAAGCAGCAAGCCTTTTAGGTAGGATGCTTTATAATTTAGATAATAATTTTGAGAAAAACTTACCAGAGAATAAATTTCTTACCAAATTTAACCTTGTTAATGATGATCTGAGCTTGGTTGACCCCAACAATCCAGAGCATTTAATTGACACCAAAGGTAAGCGAATTGATGAAGATGGTTATTATCTTGACGAAGATGGTAAGAGGATAGATAGAGAGGGTAACAAGTTATCTGAAGATGGTAGTTATGAGATCGTAGAATACGAAAACGATCTTTTGGACAAACCTAAACCAAAGAGACGAACCAGAAAGACTAAAACAGAAGAGACTGATACGGAAAGTTAGATTGGATAGTGTAGTCTAAATTTACACTAAGGGTAAAATATGGCTCAATTTGTACTGACTGCACAACTTCAATTACAAGCACCTAGAAACGCTAGTAAAGTAGTAAACCAGATTCAAAATCAGTTAAAGGGTGTTCAGATCCCTGTAACTGTAAAATCTGCTGCACAGGCTACAAAACAAATTAATCAAGTAACCGCTGCGACCAACAAGGCTGCATCGGCTGCTGAAGCTATGGGTAAATCTTTTGGTTTAGCCATCAAACGTTTTGCTGCCTTTACCGTTGCTAGTCGTGCCGTTAGTCTATTCACTAATAGTCTTGCAAGTGCCGTAGATGAAGCTATTGGCTTCCAACGTGAGATGGTCAAGATCTCTCAGGTTACTGGTAAAACAGTGAAAGAGTTGAAAGGTCTTGAACAAACTATTACTAGATTATCTGTAACTTTAGGTACTTCTAGTAAAGAGTTGTTGAGTACAGCTAGAATTCTTTCTCAGGCTGGTATCAAGGCCGGTGATCTTAAGGTCGCTATTGAAGCACTTGCTAAAACCACGCTTGCCCCGACGTTCGAAGATATCAATAAAACCGCAGAGGGTGCGGTTGCTATTCTCGCTCAGTTTGAGGGCGGCGTTGGCAGGCTGGAAAAACAGCTTGGTGCTATTAATGCAGTTGCTGGTCAGTTTGCTGTTGAGTCTGGTGACTTAATTTCTGCTGTTCGTAGGTTTGGTGGCGTGTTTAAATCTGCGGGTGGTGAGCTAGAAGAATTGCTCGCACTGTTCACATCTGTTCGTGCTACGACTCGTGAAAGTTCTGAAAGTATTGCAACCGGTTTGCGTACTATCTTTACTCGTATTCAGCGTCCAAAGACGATTGAATTTCTTAGACAGTTTGGTGTTGAACTTTTAAATGCAGAGGGCAAGTTTATTGGGCCGTTAAAGGCGGTAGAACAGCTTAACAAAGCATTTGCTGGTCTGGATCAGGGTGATATTACCTTTGTTAGAGTGGCAGAAGAGCTTGGTGGTTTCCGTCAGATTGGTAAGGTTATTCCGCTTATTCAGCAATATGGAATTGCTGTTGACGCCCTTTCCGCAGCACAAGAAGGTCAGAATAGTTTATCCGCAGATGCAGAAAAAGCACAGCAGGCATTAGCTGTTCAAATTACCAAAGTCAAGGAAGAGTTTCTAGCTTTAGTTCGTGGTATTGCTGGAAGTGACTCTTTCCAATTGTTCGCTCGTACTGCTCTAGAAGTTGCGAGTGCTCTCATCAAGGTGGCAGATGCTATAAGGCCACTTATCCCCCTAATCGGTGCCCTTGCTGCTGTTAAATTTGCTAGGGGTATTGGTGGCTTTGCTGCTAGTGCTGGGTCTGCCCTCAAGGGTCTTGGTAAAAATCAGGGCGGTGTTATTCAGGCGTTCGCTAGGGGTGGTTTCGTTCCGGGGCAGGGCAACAGAGATACTGTACCCGCTATGCTTACTCCGGGCGAGTTTGTTATCAAGAAAAGTAGTGCCAAGAAGTTAGGTGCTGGCACACTACAGGCGATGAATCAGAATAGGTTTGCCCTTGGTGGAATCGCAAAAGAAAAAGATGTCGCAATTGTAACACCAGACGTTATCACATCCGACTATTCTACAATAGGCGGTTCAGTAACTCTAAAAGTAAAGGATGCGTTAAAAAAGAAGACTGGGTTCGGGACATTAAATTCTAAAACACTAGAAGATATCTACGCTAGTAGTTTAGGAAAAAATAAATCAGAAGGCAAAAAGAAGCTCTTAGAGATTGCAAGTAGCCCTACGGTTGCAGGTTTTGGGCAAAAGACCTATAATACACTTACCGAGGGTGTTACAAAAGATGATAAAGACGCTTTTGATAAAGCTGCCGATGAAGGAGTCTTATCTGGAATCAAGAGTGCTGCCGTTAGTTTTTCTAGAAGTCTTGGGGCAGAGATAAATGATAGTGATATTGTTGCTGATGAGAAATTTTCCATTCCCGGAGGTCTCAAGGGTGAAATTTTTGAAGGTGTAATGGATGCTTTTAATGGACAGCCGCTCGGTAAAGAAACCTCAGAGGATAAAAGACCATTCGACTTTACAAGAGGTCTTAAGCCAGTAGGAACTTTATTTGATACTGTTAACAAGCAGAAAATTAATTTTGTTGACGCTAAGGTTAGCAGACAGTCTGCAACAAAAACGGGGGAATTTGAAAAAAAGACCTTAAATCAATTAGCTGATGATTTACTAAATGATAAAGGTTTTCAGTCGGCAATACAAGCAGAACAACGCAAGGTAGAACAACAGAAACAACAAGCTGCTGCTGCAAAGGGAAGAGGTGTTCAGACTGCAAATAAGG
>CEOA01067982.1_pt1 | contig 15938 bp, 20 predicted proteins | sample 530251 | NCBI WGS metagenome assembly CEOA01 (sample SAMEA2619838, study PRJEB7988) | marine metagenome | biome: marine biome (ENVO:00000447); feature: surface water layer (ENVO:00002042); material: "saline water (ENVO:00002010), including plankton (ENVO:xxxxxxxx)" | depth 5 m
TTAACAAAAACCTCCACAAGATAGATCCGAATCAAAAACCTTAAAGCAGACTCCCCTATTACATCTTTTGAAGCTTTGTCTAGGCCCTCATTTCTGGTCATCGCATCAGCTAAGTTATTCTGGATTGTTTCTTCTATATCTTGCAACCCTAACAGTTTAGTGACTTCAACCGGATCTTTAAATTTACTTCTTAATGCTGATATTATTGTGTAATTATTTGAGGCATTCGTTAGTGAATCTGCCGTGAATTTATATAATGTCCTCATAACATCGTTATATACATTTTGATAAGTTGATGCTATGTTTTGTGCTGCTATCGAGTTCGTTATTCTAGAATCAAGAGTTGGGGTTAACCTGCTGGCATTCCTGATGAAACTATTAATATAAATCTGTTGCTGCTTGTTTCCAACCCTAACAGGCACCAACTCCTCGAAAGCCAATCTTTGTTCCAATATCTTTGGAAAGTCAGTAAATACATCAATAACAACATCCCTGCTTGCCTTCAAATATTGATCAGAAGGTTGTAAGTATATATTTCGTTCGCTTTCATCATTTAAGCTAAGAGATGGGCCGGGAATGTCTTCTCTTAATGGAGATGGGAGACCAGCCAAAGGCTCTCTCTCTATAAAGAACGTTCTAATCTGCGGACTATCCATTTGGGTCAATCCAAATGGTATTTCCCACCATGTGGGGAAAACAGAGCCGGCTGTCTCATATATAATATCTTGTTCCGCCAAAGGAGATACTGAAAAACCTCCTATTAATCTATGCAAATTAATTCCATATGACCAAGAAGAAGGAAAGTCGGCAGGATCTTCCACTGTAATCCGCTTTGTTATTTGAGGTGTCGTGTTAGCATTTAAGTTTATTTGCGACAACTGCTCTATTAATCCATCACCCGAAACAATACCACCTTCGTTAAAAGTGCTTGGGTCTGATTCAAAACTTGGCTGTCCTGTTGTAGCTCCGAAAGAAGAGAATGAATACCCCTCAACACTTGAAACAACATCCATTATTCCCTTATTTAACGCAAAATCGAGTTGAGGTCCAAAACCCGGTACACCAGTTCCATATTCAATCGTTGTATATCTTGTTTCCAAAGCACCAAGACCCTCGTTAAGCATTGTCGTCATGGGTGTGACAAATAGAGTTTGTACCATTTGGTTTACTACTTCCCCTGTTGAGGGGTGGCCTGAAATCTGTCTGTTAATTTCTCCTTCACTCAATACATCAAGCAGCTTTTGTGATAAATCACCCTCTGTAGACTTGAGAATTTCATCAAATTTTCGAATTAAGTTCTTTTTCCTTTCCTTTTCAGCTTCAATTTGTTGTTCAATTTGATCGGAAGTTATCCCTCTCTTATTGGCTAACAAAGCTCTCCTGATTTGTTCACTGCGATTGGGACTACAAAATTCCTCTGCCGGCACTGTTGCGCCAACGTCACAAAGTGATGGGTCAAATAATTTACCTAACGATTCAAAAAAACCGGCAACATCATTCTTTGTGGCGAACCTCTGATGAAAGGCTGAATACCTATCTAATAAAATAATATTATGAGCAATTGTCAAAACCTCTCCGGATGCTGCTCCACTAAGAAGAGAACACAGTTCTGGTGTGCTCAATACAGCGGATATATCCCTAATAAGTGTCTGCAATAAACCACCAGAGGCGCCGTTTCCAATGTTATCCGCCAAAGTGTTATAAAATTCTATTCTTTCTTCAGGAGAATTAAAATTATCTCCTATAAGGCTACTAACATCTATTGAATTATAATCCAGTGTGTCTTCACATTTCTCATCCAACTCTCTCAAAAAAGCGAGGACACCCTCCGTCAAAGCTATATTGACAAGATTGATTAAGAAATTAGCAATGTAGTTTACTAAATCTTCTGTTATATCCAGACCCAATGCAAGCCAATCAGAAGGAAGTCTGAAAGTGGAATAATCCATATTAGCCAGCCATAGCAAGAACTCCGCTATTTGTTTCAAAATTTCTAATAAAACTGGATCGAATTCAAAAGCATCAACAGAAGCATCTAATGATAAACACTGAGCTAATTTAGCCAGTATGTACCTAACATCCATATGATTTAAGAGAAGGTTATAAAGATTCTCTATATTCCCATCCATTCGATCCCAAACAACTGCCCAATCAATAAGTGGACTACTATCTGTAATCCGAACAACATCATTAGTGTGATTAGCCATGTTGGACTGAAAAGCTTGTCCTAAAATCGAATCATTCTCAAGCTGCAATTCGGCCCAAGTTTTAATGTAATTATCAGCCAGTGGTAACAAGCTTTCTTCGCTATTTAAAACATTAAAACCATAATTAACAAAACCCAACACTTGTGCTGCTTTTTGAATTCCATTATTAACATCTGTCAAATGGCTTTGATTTAGGCCAAAACGAGAACCTATTGTTTGATTTGTATCAACAGGAGGGTATATATATCGTTCAATAAACCGCTTAGAAGATGGATTTATATGATTATTGAATAATAAAAACAATTCTTCTATTGTCCAATAAATTAAAGCTACTGTAGTCGAACTGGTTTCTGATGGATAGTAATCAACCTCATTTATCTCGCCAGTCGGAGTCAATACTCGTTGGACTTGTGGGACCATTGTTGGCCGCGCAGATCTTAAATACTTCTCTTCTCCATTTTGAAATGTATAGATAACATCCAAGAGCTTATAAGTTTTTTGATCAATAATAAGTTCAACAAATTCTTCTCTTGTGTCGTCAACAGAGCTTAAGTCGATGCCTATCTCATTATAATTCAGAAATCTCTGAAAAACACTCAAAAAAGACATCATCTTTTCTGCTTCCAGTTCTAAATCAACGGAAGCACCTCTGAATATCCCTATCTTTTCCGTGTAATATTCTTTAATGATGTTTGATACGAACTCAATTTGTGTCTTCATTAAGCGAACATCATATTTTGCTGTGATAACTTCTACACTTTCATCATATTCTGGAACATATTCTATATCAGCAATATTTCTAAAACGATCGTATGGTACTGTAATCAGCACTTTCATCTTAGAGCGAGGCCTTGTTGAAATAATATATGAAATATTATCCCCCTCCTCAGAGAAGTTCCTAATAGCACTATTAATTAAGTTTGCTCTTTCCTCCCTTGTTGGGTTCTTTGAAAAGAACTGTATCAACCGATCTACACCATATTCAGCATAAGTACGAATTCGTGTTGGACGAATTGAAGACGGACCTAACGACTCATATTGAGTTATTTGACTGATGTTGTCCGGTTCAACATAGGATTTATCGACAACAATTGAATAGCGACAATTTCGCGGATTAATAAAGGGAGAAAACTCATCATATTCAGTTCTCCACGAAACTTCGTCAGCATTTGGATTTGGAACACACTCTACTCTTGTCGAGAATTGTATTGAAGGTGGAATACATTCAGCCATTTAAATATCCTAATTAGTGTTATTGTACCTACTACATATATAGCCGCGACCATAAGGAGTTAAGTAATTCTTCCTTAAAAATTCTAAATTTGCTCTGTGTGATTTCAACGATATGGCTCCGTTAAAGGTCATAGCGGTTGTAATAGCTGGGGCAGTTATAGCCAACTCAGCCGAAGGGAGAGTTTGTACTGGAACCGGCACGGGTGCTAATAACGTCCCTTGGTGCGTATGGGTCATTAGAGCGGTGTTAAACTTCATTTGTTGTAGCAATACTCCATCCACTATACCATCCAGCTTGCTCATCCAATCAATCATAGCATTAAGCATTTTGATTAAATCAACACCCTTAACGAGAGGTTGAAGTTTAGTATCATCGTTTCCAGCGATTAAATCAATTCCCTTTGCGTATTCTATGAGACCACCTTGGGAATTCTTTGGCTCTGGTCTTGTTACAAGTTTGATCCCTTCTCTTCCCATAATTCTAACAGCATCTGCTTTAATACCTATCGCAGAGCGAGCTTTGGACATCCCAACAGAGCCGGGTCGCAATTTAAAGTAATCATCTATATTGGCTTTTTGACTTATATATATTCTCGCAGCATCCTTTTCAAAGGAGTTGTCTACATACAGAGCCTCTCCATTTTTATTATAAGCCATGGGGCCGTCTGCCGACACTCTTCCTACAACTATATCCACTCTTGCAGAACCATGTTCATGACCATACCCTGAAATACGGCTTCCAGGTCGATCGCGACCAAGCACAATATATGAACCGTTGGAATCGGCTATGACTTTTTCGTTGTCTGCCTTAACATATTGAGGTTGGGGTTCTAATACATTGGAGCCAGCCACACCTTTAAGACCTATGGGAATCTCCTCCGGTATCTCTCTTAATCCGCTGTAATCTACTGCTTTTCTAGTGGTCATTGTTGTCTCGGATCTCCATCTCTATAATTTGGCACCACTTCTCCATTAAAAAGGAACCATTCTCCAGCACCAAGGAAGCCCCTTCTAATACCCATTCTTGAATTGAACCTTACTTCAATCTCTCGCTCTGTGATATATCCATCATTGCCGGGATTAAATACCAAGTGAAAAAATACATCTTTTGTAACTTCCGAAACACTGCGGCCCGAGGGCCACCCATCTACATTATCACTTATTGCAACCCAATTCTGGGTTCGCCGCGTATCATCAGAAGGAAGTACCATATATTCATGTACAGGATCGCCCCGACCGTCGCCGGAGCCATCTTGACCGTGTACCCATCTACGTCTGCCAAATGCATTAAAATCAATATGTATTTGTCTTTCAACATTCCAGCGTGGCTGTTCTATATATAATCCTAAACCCATTCTTTGTTCTCTACTATTTTTTATCCAATAATCTATACAATATTGCATTGTTCTATTCCATACCGCATCGGTGCAGTCTCTACAAGTAATGTCTAATGCATGAAAAGTGCCATGGGCGCCCCTGGAACCCGGGCGCCAGGCAGAACGGTCTCCATAAACTGTAATATTCTGTCCACTTATTCTTCTCAACTCTGTAACAAATCTCGCAGCTTGAACTATATTAGGCCACAATTGTTGCGGGGGTAGACCCTGGGGGCGTGTACGGTCAACTATATCTTGTGCCACAATGCTCGAAACCGCGTCTTTTGATAGTAAAAATTCATACAATCCTTGAAATTCTGCTGGGAATTGGGTTAAATTCGACCCGAAAGAAGCTTCAGGACATGGATTATCATTGTAAATTCTTGTTGGTATTTTGTTATCTGTCGTGGCTAAAGCTTGATACCTGCCTCCGGAAAAAGTCGCAGCGTTTGTATATGTTACTGAAATTATTTCCCCTGGTTGAGGTACATAGGCATCCGGATTATTATCCGAAGGAACAAAGCAGCCAACTTCATAATGCTGCTTTATTGCTGATAAATGTAAAACTTGATCCCTGATAGAACCATTAGGATCAAAAGCCCCTGGGTGAGGTATGTTTGCGTGAATTTCATCAATTCTCGCAACAACCCAAGGGAGAGACGCATTGGCTTCGGGATCGTTGGCTATATAAGAGGGAGGACGAAATGGGTGATCTTTGTCATAACTCATTAAAACTTGTGCTCGGAATGGGCCATCCGTTATTTGTCTCCTTTCCGTAAGATTCTCTGCTGTTACACCAAGAATTGCATCAAGAGTCGTAATATGTTGTGTTCGCGCTGCTTGCAAAGCAGTAGCACTAATATCATTCAAGCTCGGCAAAATCCTAATCTGCCCAGGTGTAGGAGTGTTGCGATCTGGTGCAGCAGGTTCTCCCTTTGGCCGGTCTGCTCCTGGTAAAGGCTCTCTTCTATCGGATTCACTGCCCTCTTGAGCTTCCGGAGGTTCTTCTGGGGGATCGTCCTGTGGGGTTACATTTACAGGCTCTACATCCTCCTGCAAAGGAAAAGCCGGTAGGCATAAGAGGAAAATTAAAAATAATATTAAGAGAACAGCAAGAAACAATTCATGCAACCTCCTTGATCATATCAAAGAGTTCATCTTTATCTTTTTCTGATAATCCTGTGTTAGCGGTGCTTTTCTTCTGCAAAAGCGCGGCAACTTTAACCAATTGTTCATTGGAACGTTGGAGCGTCTCTAAGTATTTTGCAGCGACAATACCCAGTTGCTTGTGGCTGTGCGTGTCGCTGGAAACCACTCCCTCCAACTGTTTTAGGAGATCTTTTGCTTTGTCGCGATCTGCTCGAATATTATCAACAGCTTCTTCCAAATATGCATCCAAGTCTTTCACTAAATATCCCCTTCATTCCACTTACCTCTGAAATCTCGATACTTGGAACGCATCTTGTTGAGACTATTAACAATCTGCTTTGTATTAAGACCGGTAATCTCTCTCATATACAGATAAATAGCTTTTTTATTAAAAATTTCAATATCTTGACTGTTGTTTAAAAGAATCCTCACTGCCTCCAAAACTTTCTTGTCGTTTGGCTTTAGCTTGTCTGTGTCCCACGAATTGATTTCTTCCCAGAGATATTTCCAGAACTCCTCTTGTTCTCGCCTGGACTCATACCTATCATATACTACTAAATGTCTTGCTTCCAGATCGGCTGGGATTTCATCAAAATCAACCTCTCTTTTGACCTGTTTAGCGGTTTTCTTGACTTTATGGATAAACCAGTTTTTTGTGATCACAGAGAAATAAGAAAAAGCTTTTGAACCCTTGTTTGGATCGTACTTGTCCAAAATCATCGTAAGCCATACCTTACACTCGTCACGAAGTTCAATGATATTAGGAAGACTGGTAAATTTGTAAGTAAAAATAATCTTATCAACCATTTCATTAAATGCTGGTTGGATAAATTGAACATAAAGTTCTGTTCTTACTTTTATGTCTTCTGTGTTGGCATATTTAATTATCGCATCTTCGTGGACTTGCGTAAAATAATGCCTCTTATTGCTCCTCTTCCTTCCCCTCTTCCTCGGTTTCGGTTTCGTCATTAAAAATATCCTTTAATTCTACTTCTTCATTTGTTAGAGTATATACATCCTTATATAGTTCAAGTTCGTTTATCGTCTGCTTTGCATGCGTCATCAGGTTCTGAATTGTATCATCACCATAAAACATTTCTAGTTCGTGAATAGCAGACAAGTGATTGGAGAAATTCTCTATTGTTTCCACAATATTAACAGTGTTCTCCGAAAGAAAGTTCAAATTTTTCAGTAGCCATCTTGTGTAAAATACGAAAAACATATTTAACAAAACAGATACTATAATTATCAACAATTCAATCATTTTCTTCGTATACCTGATTACTTAATTCCCTTTTCTCTTCTTCCACTTCTGTTCTTACGTCTTCGATATATTCTTTTACAAGACTACCAACTTCTCTTTTCTGTTCGGTCTGTTTTTTTGTTAAGACTAACGGCATCGTAGGAATTCGTCGAAGAGAATTAGGTGTATCACATTTCTCACAATCAACCAGTTTTTCTTTGATTGAATGTGCTTTCTGAAATATTATATCACAATATTCACATTTGTAAATATATCTAGGCATCCTGTTCATCAAATTGAACAGTTGGTGGATTAGTCACCACTAGTTCTTCGTTGTCGTCGACAACCCAATCAAACCCTCGTAGGGTTTTTGTAATGTCGCTCTGCTCCATTAATGACTTCTGCAAAGACATCATTAGAGCACCCATCGCCTGATTAGATAATTTCATTTTTTAACCTCCTAAAACATTCATGAATTCCTTCTTCAATTGTATATTGAGGTTTCCACCCCAACTGACAGAGATCTTCGATATCCGCCAAAGATATTTTTACATCGCCCCTTCTTTCTTCAATATATTCAAAAACAATACCAGGCATGCAATCAAGCACTATTTGCTTTATCTCATTTAGGGAAATATTCTCACCCGTTCCAACATCGAAGTAACGACCAGAAAACTGTTCTTGATATTTCATAGCAAATATATTAGCAGATACGACATCTTCAACACGTACCATATCCCGCCTCTGCTCTCCATCTCCAGTAATAAATGGATTTTTCTTCTCCCTTATATATCTCATCCAATTTGCAATTGCTGTAGCATATGCAGAATCAGCCGGTTGATCAGGTGAATAAACATTAAAATATCTTAAAGAAACTGTGTCTAATCCATATAAATTACTGTATAATCTACATTCCATTTCTGTAAAAAGTTTTTGTAAAGCATATGGACTTTCAGGGCCTCTGCCATTACCTACGACGGATGAAGAAGAAGAAAATATCACCCTTTTTGCGCCAACTTTTTTGGCAAAATTTAACACCATGCTCCCAGCAATAATGTTATTTTTTGTTGTTGTTACAGGGTGTTCCACACTATACAATACTCTTGGATTAGCAGCTAAATGAAATACATATTCTGGCCTGAAATTCCAATATGCAGGGTAGACCTCACTGCCGAAATCTTCATTAAAAAAATCCCTTATATCCTTTGGAAAATCCTCTTGTAAATCAATTCCCAGAACCTCATGACCGTCCCTCTTCAATGTATTATACAGATGAGTTCCAATATAACCTTTGTGGCCTGTGACCAAGCATCTTGCCATCTTATCTTATTTCCTCCATCCACCTCTGTATCATCTCATCAAGCATTGTCTCAAAAGTATATTCTGGCTTCCATCCTAGAACCTTTCTGGCCTTCGAGGAATCACCCTTAAGATATTTTAATTCTTCAGGTCTCATATATTTTGGATTTTGAACAATATAATCTCTATAATCCATGTCCAACTTGTTAAAAACAATTTCGCACAAATCCCTAACAGAATGGGTCTCACCTGTTGCGACAATAAATTCATCAGCAACATCATGATTGACAATCTTGTGCATTGCACGAACATAATCTTTAGAATGTCCCCAATCCCTATAAGAGTCCATGTTTCCAAGCTCTAAATTATCTTCAAGTCCTTTCTTAATTAATACCGCACCTTTAACAACTTTATTAGTAACAAAATTGGAACCTCGTCGAGGAGATTCATGATTAAATAAAATACCATTACAAGCATGTAGTTTGTATGCATGTCTATAATGGCGAACTAAATTGTAACCCATAACTTTGGCACAACCATATGGACTGACAGGGTTCATGGGAGTAGACAATCTTTGAACCCCGTCTTCATCAATAGAGTTTCCAAACATCTCAGAAGAACTAGCTTGATAAAACCTTGCTTTCGGAAACATTGTTCTGTACACCTCCAACATATTTAACACACCCAAAGCATTGGTTTGGATTGTGAACGAAGGCATATCAAAACTAACCCTAACATGGCTCATAGCTCCCAGGTTATAAATTTCATCTGGCCTGGCAGCCTGCATTATTCTTACTAATGATGGATAATCCAACAAGTCACCATAATATGTGTAAATTTTATCATTCAACCCAATCTTATGAAGTCTATGGTTTTGGTTTTCAGCTACCGAATGCCTTCGAATAATCCCGTGAACCTCATACCCTAAAGACAAAAGATATTCAGACAAATAACTACCATCTTGACCAGCAATACCGGTTATTAATGCTCTTTTACTCAATTTAAATCACCTATATTTATTAATACTTTACATTCATAACTGCCAAATTTTCGTTTATAAACCGTCTTTCCGTTATCTGGACTTTCATAAATGAAAACCTCACTTCCACCAATTCCGATATCTGTTTTTCTTTCGCTGAAAACTATAACACAAGGCTTTGTGATGCTGGTCAATTTAAATTCTTCATATATTTTATCAAATGTCTCTTCTTTTTTTAACAAAAAAAGAGGCTGTTCACCAACGACATGCCAAAGCTCATACATTTTGAAATACGCTCATTTTTGTTAAGTCGGGCCAATCTTCTATTGTCCATTTTTTTGGCTCAGAAGCTATAGCATCAGCAAGCTTGTCTAATCCTTTTTGAGCCGTTTCTGGTGTCATATAATAGTGATACCCAACAATATCAATATCTTGTTCAGCCCAAGGAGTATCGATTGGGTACCTTCCATCATAACTCATTCTTTTCAAATTTTTATATGTTTTTTCATCATCTATTAAAATAATCCCACCTCTACCTAAACTCAGATGTTTTTTGTACTGAAAACTGACACACATAAGAGTGTTTTCGATAAAACTATTTTCCCTCCACAAGACGGCAGCATCGACAATATTTGTCCCACCTAAATAATAATACTCTTGCCAGTCCTCGTCTCTCCATTCAAAAGTTATACCTAATTTATTAGCCAAGAAGGGCACAGAAATATAGGTTCTTCGAGGTAACGTGTAGTGTTTTACTTCTTTATACCTAAGACATAATTCGAGAGCGTGTGTACAACAATCTGTAGCTACGGCATATGGTGATCCAAAGAAATCGGAGATCTCCTTTTCAAACTGCCTTATGGGTTCAAAACTCATTATTATCCTATCACTAAGGTATTTTTTCTGTAGGAATTATGCATTCCACTCTGAAAGTGTCTGATTCATAATCACAACCACCCCTAACACCTTCACTGAATACAATGAATTCGTTCCCTTCATCACGTATCGCCAATGCGTGAATTTCATTTGGGGGCGTAGAAATCAAATCTCCAACTTCTGCAATCACCACACTTGAATGAGAATCCTCCAAACTCTTATACCAATATTCTAAAGATCCCTTTGTTATTAACATATGTTGAGTACTCTGCTTGTGGTAGTGATTACCCCTCATAACATTCGGTTCGGAGCGAATAATTGCAACATGATCAATATTGTTATTATAGAAAATATCAGTTATTTTACCTCTATAATCTTCAAATGCCTCTAATGGGGCATCGACTTCTTTCCAGATGTTTCTTTTTTTCATTTTTTCTCCTATAGAAGTAAAAACTCTACATTTTTGTTAATCTGTCTTATCTTTTCTAATAACAAATCTGATATATTCCAAGATAAAATCAGAGCATACACTTTCCCATATTGTGCAAATATCTCATCACCGACAATCGGAATCCTTGTTAGAGGGGTATATTTTCCTTTCTTATGTTCTGATGCATCTGTAATGTAATCTAATATAGAATTATCCATATTATAAAAATTTAAAAACGTATTCGCCTTCGCAGCTGCACCAACCCCTATAATTGGGAAGCCATTTTTCTTTATTTCATAGATTTTAGACATAAAGGAATTCTTTTCCTTTGTAATGGAAAGCATAAATTCTTTATACATTTTTTTATCAAAGAGGCCATATTCTTCTTCTCTAAGAATCATATCTTTTATTTCTTCATTCAATTCGGAACCTTCTTGTTTTTTGGCTACGATCCTAAGAGAGCCTCCGTGATAATCCACAACATCGACCTTTTTCAGTTGAAATCCATGTTTTTGAAGCAAATTATAAGAATATTTTACAGTAAAATATGTAACGTGCTCGTGATAAATCTGATCGAACTTTTTATCACGTATGGTACAGAGCCAATAAGGAAGTTCATAAATAAATACTCCCCCCTCCTTGAGTACATTACTTACGGATCTAATAAAATCCTCTGGATCATTGGCATGATTAAAAACATTGTTGGCAATCACAGCATCGACTATACCAAAATCACTCTTAATTGTGTGCGAATTGTTATGGTTGAAGAGGTAGTTATAAGTTTTTACACCCCTTTCAGCAGCCAAAGAGGACATAGCAATAGACGGATCCACACCTCTCACTCTGTATCCGTGTTCTATTAATTGTCGTGTTAAATAACCATCGTTCGAACCTATTTCTAATATTTTACAATCTTTGTGTAGGAATTGATCAATTTCTTCAGGATATTTATCCCAATGCTTTCTGGCAAAACTTGAATTAGAAGATGTGTAAGAATAGCTATACAAATTATATCTTTCATCATCCTTTGTTTCGTATTTTAATCTTATTTGTCCTGTGTTTTCATCCAACACACACTGAAGAGCATACACTGGTTCTGAAAGATGTAGTTGTTCCTTACTTATAAATGTATCAGCAAAAGGATGCATTCCCAAGTCAATTATGTCACTCACTTTTCACACTCGACATTTAAATGCATTTGAATACCTGTTCTGTCCATGTGCGGAACATATGCTAAAGAATAGTCATCATATCCAACTGGTAAGATTTTTTCCGCATCATATTTTTTGACATTTTTAAATCCTGCTCTTTCCAGTAATTTTTCCAGAGAGGTAAAATCATATACCGTTTTGTGATATAGAAACTTTTTATTAGAGAGTTCCCATTTTCCGTAGAGTGGCCCCAACATGCCAATACCATCTAAATCTTTATTTTTTAAATAAACTTTGACGATCGATTCAAAATTTGGTACCGATATTCTCAGCAGGGCCTGGGGTCTTAAAACTCTCCTCCACTCTCTCAAAACTAAAAGAGCCTCTTCTCTATCAAAATATTCAAACGAACCACAAGTATAAATCAGATCAACAGAATTATCTTCTATCATATAAAGGTTGGAGATATCTGTATTCGGATAATCAACATGTTCTTTATCATCCACATCTATGTGTATAAAACCATCCAGATATTTTGAACCACACCCTAAATGTAATTTAATTTCATTCAAGATATATCCACTTTATCTTCACTTACACCGTAATAAGGACCATTTTTAAATTCATAAAAAATAGTACCGTCGTCCAACACTTCCAAGCTGTGGCCTCCTCTATAAAACACCACAACATCGCCGCTTTCAATAATTCTATCACATAGAAAGGTGTCGTCCACGTCATAAAAAGAAGCCCTAACTTTCCCTTTTAAGACAACCCAAGATTCTTGTGTTAAAGTTGTTTCTCTATGAATTTTCAAATGTTTGTGTGGAGCTACATTAAAACCATGGTTCATAATCCTTCCACATACTTGCATATATTCTTTATCAGGACTTACATCGATCCTCTTCTCAGTTATCTGTTCTCGTTTTAGTATCGAAAAAATAAGTTCTTCTTTTTGTATTCTTGAAAAAAACCTTTCCACAATTAATAGACCCAAGCAACGGGCGCCGTATCAACCTTATTTGCCAACAACGCACAAGATCTCCTCAATCCGTCCACACAACTCCAATTAGAGGATATTATAATAAGATGTTGTTCATAAGGTTCCTCCAGATAAGACTTATTTGAATTTAACAACACATCAAATTCAGATGTTAGTTCCCCAACAGTCATATTTTCAGCAGGAGTACCCTTTCTTGCCCAAGTATGTCCTCGACAAGATTCAAAATATTCTTCTAACGGCTTGTGATCACCCAATGCATATTTGTAATGTGGCGTCTCTTTTATAATTGTTGGGCCGATGCCCCACAGATTATCAATAATATTCGCCAACTCGACAGTCCTTATTTCATAGTTATATGGACCATATCCTGGTGGTAAGTGAAGTCCTTTATGTACAAAACCATGAGCAATACTTTTCATTTTTTACCTATTATTAGTTAATATAAATCTTCTTATAAATTTCTTCTGCTACCATAAAATCAAATTCTGTGTCAATATCGACTGATTCGATTTCGTCGAGTATATAAAAAGATGGATCACTGCTGACCACATTACAATATTCTATCATAAGTTGCCTGTCAATTAAACATATACCGTATGTAATCCTGTAGATTTCTGGTAAATCTTGACTATTAGGTGAATTTTTTATATCATAATTCAGAGGCTGTCCATGCAACCACATATGGTGCTTGACGGGTGAAACTGTCACTAAGTTTCTTAAATTCTCGTAACTATATCTCCTTATACATTCCTGATAAGTATCTGTTGAAATCAATGGACAAGTCACTGGCGAATATAGTACATTCTCACATTCTATTGATTCAGCTAAATTTCTAAAAAAATCAGAATTATTCACACCTGAACTAGCATAATAATCTTCTCTGGCATGGGTTTCTACTCCCAAAGAATTTGCCATGTCCAACATTTTTTCACAATCAGAGCTTACTACAATATTATCTAAATTTTTGATTTCTTTTAACTTATTGATTTTAATTTCTAAAAGATTAGAATTTGCAAAAGGTTTCGTATTTTTATTTTTAACACGAACAGAACCCTTTCTCACAGGAATAATGGCGGTTATACTCATTTATCGTAATTCCTCCATTATTTCTTCCCAATTATCATTAAACCTAACAGCCTTGTCGTCAATATAGTATTGTGCCCGGGGTTTTTCATGAGTAATATCTGATACGTATTTCAATACCTCGTGCTTTGCAAGCCACTCTGTAACTAATTCCTTACCAGTCTTCCCCTCTACCAGAGGCCGATCGGGCCGAACCTTTGCGCTAAAAATTATCACGTTATATCTTTGTGATAATCGTTTTATGGCAACTAGCGAACCCCTGATTGGCTCACCATAGCAGGTTCCATCATGCCAACCTTTATTGAAATTATGAACAACTCCATCAAAATCAATTGCAATATTTTTTAATTCTCCTTCAAACCCTGGAGGTACCTGCATATTTTTGTATTGTTTCATTTTATTTCTCCTTGATGCACTTCTGATTCAATTCCCAATTTCTCAAATTTTCTTTCTCGGGACTTTTTAAATACGGAAGGGCACTCAAAACCCGCCGAATGGGTTAATTGATAAGTCAAAGCAAGAGATAAAATTTCAGATGTATGATATAAACTCACATTTTGAGATATCATAATAATTTTTTCATCAATATCTCCCTTGGGTTGGGCGCTAATAATAGCACACTGCATCCCTAAGCCGCCGGCATACGATAATGCATTCAGGATAGCATTCGAACTGGTTCCACTAGTGGAACAAGAAATTCCTATAGCCAAACATTTAGATGGATCAAGTCCACGACTTCGATATTCAACCCAAGTCCTCAACCAACTCGATGCGTCTCTATCACCTATGATAGATGTAGTTGTTATACCGGAACCAGGAGAAATTGCATTCTTATCAGTTAATCTAGAAATGTCGATGGCAGCGTGATCAGCGACTGCTAAATTGCCTCCGTTACCAAATAAAAAAACATGCGTTGCACTTTTAAACGATCTTTCTAACCTTACCCATTCTTTTGAATTCACAATTTTTTCAAATTTATCTTCAAAATTTTCCATGTCCAACATCTGACTATAACTCCTGTGTTATCACATTCTTTAAGAATTGATCTGTTAATACTCTTTTATCATTATGAATATATTGCAAAAAATATTTATATTGAACTTCCGAATCGTGATAATCACCATTATCACCTTTCTTAAATTCATTTTTTATTTCTTGCGGTGTTTTACTGCCATATTCTGGATGTATTGAATAACCTGTCTTATAAAAATCAATCCCAGTAACAAAAAGACTTTTTATATTATATTGTAACAGATCCACCATTGTTGTTAAGCCAGTGTTTGGTCTAATCTTCCCCTTGGGGTCTAAAACTTCTTTTATCCCACCATACAGCGCTGCCGGCACTACCCTGTGATTAAATACATTTTCATAAAATTCTACATTTGGCCGACACCTTTGTGAAAAGAACCACTCTGTTTCTGGGTATGAACAAACTAAAAAATCCAAATTAAGTTGCGAATAGTTATGATAAGAACCATCATAGTAGATAATATTTGTCTTTAACCCAGAATCTAATGGCTCTTTTATGTTAGCATAATTCAACCTAACAACGATATCGCAGGAGTCTATCCTACCACCATTACCAGAACCATCTATCGACGCAGCAGGGCCAACTAAGGCTACCTGCTTGTCTGTCAAGAATTGTTCATATTCCCGTTCGTAATTCTTTTTCATCTTTTATACGCGCTACTATTTTCTTAGTATCCTTAAAACATTGCAGCCATGGGTATTCCTCTTCAGGGTAACAATATTCTGGATTCAATATAAGAGTGGGCGATACTTTTTGTAAAAAAGCATTCCAATGAGATTCATCATGCCATAATGCAATTATACCATTTTTACCATCCACATTGATGTTGTTTTTGATAACTCTACTAGCTTCCAGGTACTTTTCCGATATACCCCCTTGAAA
>CEOA01009410.1_pt1 | contig 15847 bp, 8 predicted proteins | sample 530251 | NCBI WGS metagenome assembly CEOA01 (sample SAMEA2619838, study PRJEB7988) | marine metagenome | biome: marine biome (ENVO:00000447); feature: surface water layer (ENVO:00002042); material: "saline water (ENVO:00002010), including plankton (ENVO:xxxxxxxx)" | depth 5 m
TTGGAATCTGGTAGTACCTCGAGGTATAGAAGGAATAGATATTCAACCTTACTATTCTTTCTATAAATTTGTACCTGGTATTGAAGGGTCATATTTACAGAAGTTTATTGACTATGCTAACCCACTAAATACATATCTAGAACCTGTTACATCTATACCATGGGAGGGTAATTATAGAACTGAAAATCCTCCAGGAGGTTTACCATGGCTATTCGATGGGCTTGAGGGTCAAGGAATAACTCTAGCAGGAACAGGTAGCGGTACAGTATTTGACTTTAAAGATAGAGCATTTACTGTAGAAATAGATGTAGATCTTTCTTATAATGAAAATCCTGCATATCTGGTGGGTAAATGGCCAACTGGCGATGGCACTAATGACGAACTATTTATTGGAGATACCTGGTTACTTATAAATTATTCAGATGGGCTAGCAGTTCAATATAGCGAAGACGGTAAGACAAGTGCTGCAAGTTCAACAGTAAAAGTTTTATCGGCTCATTTACCTCAAAGACAAACAGTAGTTAGAATAGAAAAAGTAGGTAAAACAACTAATTTCTTTTTTGATGATGTACAAGTAGAGGAAACATTAATAACTAACCAAGGAAATGCAGTTGAAACTTTACCAAGTACTGATTTTCCCATACAAGTAGGCGGCGACGTATTTGAGAAAGAAGGATTTATTCCTGGAACTCCTTATACATATAATGGAGCAGTAAATTCATTACGAATTTTAAGAGGGGTAGGTCTTTCAGCAGAAGAGATATTTAATGCATCACCTAGCTCAACTACAGTAACGCCGGTAACATCTATAGATCAATTTAGGGAGAAATATGGTATAGCTGAAAATGTTATCTCTCAAAATTTATATAGTAACCTAGGACTGCTTTCAGGCGCGTAGTCTCTGAATAAATATTTTATATGTCAAACGTGCCAACAAATTTTGTTTACAATAGTATAACAAATAAGATAGTTGATGAAGAAAAACGAGATTTAGAGACTCCTTTTACTTTACTAAACTTCTTAAAGTATAATTCTGCTTCTTCTAATGACTTAAATGAAATGGCATTATACCAGGACTATTTGCAAAAATGGCGTGATACAACTACTAAAGTAGCAGCGTCTACAGAGATTAATGTACGAAACCAATTTATTACTTTCTTAAAAGAAATAAGACTTAATTTCCTTAACAATGAAGAAAAACGCTATCTAGATAATATAGATTATAATAATAATGAAGAATTATCCGTTGCTATACCATTTTTTGTAACTAAGCTTAAAGATATTTCATTATATTATAAAGGAAGAAGAGATGCAGTGGGAACTACTCTTGAAACTATTAAACGTAAAGGCTCTCTTCACGGTTTAAGAAGATATGTAAAAGATCAGTTAGGTAATATATATTCTGGAGAAGATATACCCGATGGGCTAGATGTACCGGCAGATATACCTAATTTTTTAAAAAATCTTACCGTAGACTTAGATCCTGTTTATGATAATTTTAATGATTATTATGACCTTGATCCAGTAAAATCCCCCACATTTTATAATACTATATCTGGTGAACGTTTTAAATATTTTACTAGTAATACAAATACTATAAGTTCTAACTTTTATGTTGATACAGCAGCTGCTATAAATGACGTTATTAACAATAATGGAATTGAACTAAAAGAAATACCAGGATTATTAATAAAGTTTAATACATCCGATTTATCATTTACTCAAGCAATAAATTATGAAACATATAAAAATACTGGCCTAAGTGCCAATTTAAGCTTTTTAAATCAAAGAGATATAGCAGCAGCTAATATGGGTACTGATATGTACTATATTTCTACTAACAATTTTGGAGATTCTTTATCGGGTAAGCTTTTTGACGCAAAACAGCCGCAACAAAATCTTTTAAATATTAACCACCCCGCAACAATTCAAACTCCCGGGGATGAATTCGTAACAGCAAGAGATGTAGGTCTATATTTTACCCCGCTTAATAGAGGGCTGATTTCAATGAATTCAGAATTTACTAGTATTTTAGTAAGAGAAAATTTAGAAGCAGAAACAGTATATGTATTTCCTGATCCTTCTAGTTATGGTAATATAGATGGAGTAGGTGTCTCAAAAAGAGTAAATCCTTTAACATTTACTTTGTTAGATACTATAAGAAAAAATGTATCGTCTTCATTCGGTAATAATCTACCAAAAAGTACATATACTGAACAAAATTTTCACAGTTATACTACTAGAGAACAATTTAATACGAGATTTAACAATCTTTCTACTCTACGTACTTTACAAGCATTAACTTCAGCTGGATTTGTAGTTAAAGAAGCAGGAGACATTTTTGGTAATAGATTTTTTCATTTTAATAATTCTATTTACACACAAAAAAATATTACTGATGATATACAAAGTAATTTTAATTTAGGACCAGAGTTACCATATAGAGGAGATGAAAGTAGAAATCAGTTACAGACTAAGGTTAGCCAGCTTTCGACAACTTCAGAAAAGGATCCTATAGCATTTATACGAAATAAACTTAAACCTGTAGCAGTTTATAATGTTAAAAAGAATAAAATAGTTGAGCTACATGAAGCATTTAGTTCAATCTTTGATCGGTATGTTTTTAATACTGAATTGTACCATGATGTAAGTAATAATCAAATTTCAGATATTAATATCTTTACTAATACTTATTTCTTTAGAACTTCAGGATTTTTTGTAGTAGATACTATAGATTATGATACTGAAAAAGGTGAATTTTTACCTAGTTCATTCGTATCTTCAATCAAGCCTTATAATACAACTATAACTACTGAACAAGATATTAAACCCATATCTAATATAAGTAATCCGCATGAAGTAAATGGTGAAATTTTTTATATTGAAATTAAAAGCAGTGATACCGGTATTGTAAGACCCGTTAATATAACACCTATGGTTTTTAACATATTCAAATATGATAGAGTTAATAAAAAAGAGATAAACTTAGTTACATCCAATTCTACCTCTGAATCCTTTTTTGCAGATAATTTTACTTTTGATGTAGGTTCAAAAATAACTCAAATTTCAGATATAAGTCTTAAATTTAACAGTAAACAAAGCAAATTTAATTGTATTACTAATTTTAGAGACTTAAATAATGTTAGTTATGTACATGTGCTCACGTTTAAGATTATCGGAAATCAATTAACGGTATTTGATAATTATGTTATTAGACCCAATAATTTTAGTACTACTCGTAATTTTTATACCAGAGAAGAGTTTCAAACAAACTTTGCAACTATTTCAGGAACTGGTAATTTATCAACCCCAAAACAAAAGGTATTAGATGGCACACTTAGGTTTTAAACATACAGCATTTATTGATTTACCAGGAAATGCCCTTGCTGTTAATAGTAATATACCTTCTATTGAATCCCTAGAAGTACATCAATTATTACCTACAATAATACAAGGTAATACCGTAGCTACATTTGTATTATCTGCACTTCAAACAACTCATGAGCAAAGAGATACGTTAGGTCAAGAGTATGCTGGTATTGACCAATTAACTTTTAACCCGGGAGATGGAAATGAGATAAAACGATATTCCGGAAAATATAATAATGCTTTTGCTCCTAATTTAAGCGCCACAGTATTACCGTTAACTTCATTTGATCATACATATTATTCTACAACCTCTAGTGCTACAGATCTTTCGGCTGTAGTTACAATAGTATATACTCAAACTGCAGGTTCAAGTATAACACCCCAGCCGTCCTCTTTATCTGCAGCTCATATAATACCTATTAGACAAACAGCTGAAAATGTAGTAGATAGAAATTTTGAATTACTTGATTCTCAGGTCTTTACATATGAAGATAGAGCAGTGCCAATGTTTATATTTGAAACTGATGAAAATGTAATTTACCCTACAGGATTTTTTGAAACTAACCCCGTCCCTCCTCGCGGTAGACCTATCTTTATAAATACTGACCCCGAAACTATTAATACTACAGAAGAATATATACAGTATACTTCTTTCTTTTTAACTAGTGCGTTATCAGCTGATGCTTTACCCGCCGCATCAAACGGGTTAAATGTATATGGCAATGTTACTAATTTATTATCAGGAGGGGCATTTCAACAAGCTGGTAGATCGGGTAAAATTTTTACCACTGTATTTTCAATAACTGGTAATTCTCCTACTTTGTTTACTAATTCTAATCCTCAAACTCAAATAGGAGCAGCTAATGGAGGGCTATTAGGACTTTCGGCACACTTAGAAACGCCTATAATTACAGTAGATGTACCAATCTTAACAGCTACTAATTATGTAGATAGATATGTATTGTTATTTAGTGCTATAACTGCAGCATATTATGATGGTGGGTACGTAGGTGAAAATACTGAATTTTCAAACATTACTTATACTGCAACAACCACCGGTGGAAATAATGAGATAAGATTCTATCATCAATTTTTACCACCACCCGCAGCTACTCTTAATATAGGTACTCCCTCTGTATCTGCTAGTAAAAGTTATACTAATAGTAATTTAGTTTTCACAAATGAACTAGCAGTAGCCGGTAAACAATCTTTGGGGTTAACGTCTTCACAAGCCGGGTCTGCAGTTACTTTCCTATATCCGCATTCTGGATACTCATTAAGCGCTTCAGGTAGAATTAGCACAGATCCAACCGGTGATAATATTACGGCAATCTAATAAATAATAGTATGGCAACGGATATTAGAGTATCAGAATTAAATCAGATTACACGTAATAAGTGTTTTAATGAAATAATAGTAAATGATAAAAGTTCAGAAAATGATCTTGGAGTCACTAAAAGCATAGAAATGCGTAATCTTTTAACCCCCGATATTGTTCAAGGTATTAATATATTAGATGGCGCCGTAGGCCCTACAAAAATAGCAGAAAAATCTATTGATAATTCAAAAATCGTCGACGGTACAATTACTGGTGACCAGATAGCTGTAAATACAATTGGTTCGAGAGAAATTGGTTTTGGTAGCTGTGGCGTCTGTGGTATAAATTTAAATCCATCTGACTGTTATACAATGAGTGGGTTGACAGTCGGTTCATCCACTGCCTCTAATAATTGCCAAGTTAGAGCTGGTGTAGTACTAGCTACTCAAAGATTAAAAACTTGTACCGGTAGAATAGATGTGGGGCTAAGTACGCAATATTTCTTACCTAAAACTCAAGTTGCTGGTAAGTTTTTAAAAACTGATGGTAATGGAAACCTATCATGGGAAGCTCCTGTAGAGGCAGAAGCTACAACCTTAGTATTCCAAGATGTCTTTCCAGTTGGTACTATTGTACCTTGGGCTGCTAATAGCTTACCAGCAGATGGAAAATGGTTAGAATGTGACGGGTCAAATTTTGATGGTACTACTTACCCAGAGCTAGCAGCTTTACTGGGAGACACATGGGGTCAACGCGTTGGTAATCAATATAAAAGACCTGATTTAAGAGGCAGAGTACCATTAGGAACTGGAGTAAGCGAGCCCGATACAAATAATGAGTCATGCAGTTTTGGATTTTGTACAAATGGGGATACACACCTTGGAGGTGCTTTTAATCATAAGCTTACTAGTGATGAACTAGCATCTCATGGGCATAAAATAAATGGAAGCTTTATATGTGATATCCGAGGTGGTGGCGGAGGATTTACCTGTAAAATGGCGAAAAAAGGAATTACCGGGATAAAACCTAACGGTGGTGGTGATACAGCTACACAATCTTCTACCTGTGGTGTTGGTAAAGGCGATGGTCATAATAATATACAGCCTTACTCAGTAGTTAGATATATAATTAAAGCTAAGCCTGATACACTACAATCTTTAAATGCCGAGTTAGGTGGCGGTCTTTCAGCTACTGATGCAGCAGGTGCTCAGTCTAGTCAATTTACTCTTAGTAGTACTGGTATTGGTTTAAAAATAACTGAGGATTTTGAATTTGATGGTCAAAATAAATTAAAACTATCTCAAGTAGCTCCTGTTGGTACTGAACTCGGTACGTTTGAGGCAGTAGAAGCATGCTCTGCTGGATGCGTTTTAGGTACTGTAAATACAAACCAGAATTATTTAAGAGCTTGGAATAAAACTACTGGCTGTATAAATTTTGATAGTGGGGGAGATAGTTTTATTGCCATAGGAAACGGCCAAGCCGGTAAATATTATCCTAACAATACAACTGCTGATAAAACGTGCGCTAGAATTTGTTTTAAAAAGCCAGGTATATATAATATTTGCTATACAGGTAATTCTGTTGAGTGGAATCAGGTAGCTTATATGGTTGCAAGACAGGGTAGCTCATGTAAGATAGGTTATGATATACGAGGTAATCAAATACATTCTACCCAGGTTGGAAATGTAGGAGATGGTTCAGATGGGCAGGATATAACTTTTGAAAGAACTATATTAGTACCAACTGCAGGATGCGCGTTTATCTATCAAAGAGTAGTACAGGGAACTGGAAGAATGGGATATGCAAAATATTGTACATCTTTTACTGGTTCTGGGGGATGTGACACTGGAGGCTCTCATGCTTGTTCAATATTTGCAAGTTTAAAGATAACTAGATTGAATCATTATAATACTAATATGTCACCAGCTACAGGTACAATGACATCCTTTTATAAGGATATTTAGAATTAAGCTTTTTTAAGCTCGTCAACTTCTTTAGAAAGTCTTTTTACCTCTTCGATAAGTACGGGTATAAGTTTAATATAGTCAACAGATAAATGACCATCTGTTCTTTTTCTTACTATCTCGGGTAGTACCTTTTCTACTTCTTGAGCTACAACTCCTAAGTCTTTTCCTTCTCTTTCAAAGCCCTCTTTCCAAGTAAAAGAGTATCCATTAAGACCATTTAAAATATCTTTAGAAGTTTCAATTTTATTAAGATCAGTCTTTAGATTTTTATCTGAAGAGGTAAACGCAACTATATCATTACAACTAAAAATTGATCCGCAAGAGAGTATTGTACCTTTATTAGAAAAAGTTAGCGTTGATGTACTAAAATCTTCTCCTACATGTGCTTTTCCTTTTACAAAAACAAGCCCGGTAGTATTATCAACTGAAAATTCTCTAGAGCTACCCTCACCTACAAACAAATCTCCGTTTATTCCCATCTTACCAGTACTAGAAGTCTGTATTATAGATGGAGCGCAAAATGTAGCGCCTGTCTCTAATGAACCCGAAACGTTTAAAGATCCGCAAATTTTACTATTACATGTACAGGCTGCTAAAAATAAAGCTGATTTGTTTCCTCTACCGTCTGTCACTACCTTACAACCGGCTGCTATTTGCTGATTAAGAGAAGCTGCTTCTCCTAAATTTAATATTGATTCATAAGAATCTTTAATGTTTTGTCCAGAAAAATTTGCCATATTAATATTTATTCATAAAACATAAATTTTAAACTGCATTATATAGTAATGATGACTGTTTCTAAAAATTTAGTATTACTTGCTTCTGAAGTTATTTGACTTAATATAGCTTCTTGATATTTAAGAATATTATCTATCGTCCTGTTAAATGTCTGTGGCGTTACAGTCTCATTTACTCCTACAAAATAATCATAAGATATGGGCTTTAAAAAAGGAGAGCTAAGTGTTACTGTATCAGTATATCTAGCAAATTGGCCTGAATCATATGTAAATTTAAAATTACCGGTTAAATTTTCTGCATAGTTATCTAAATTAAATATTAATTTTTTAACAGCTTTATTATATGAAATATTATTAAAAAATTCGTCCTGTAGTTTTATATCTTCATAAGTAAAAGTTTTAAATGTGTTATTGTTTAGTAGACTGTTAAGAGTGTTAGAATCTGTAAATCTTAATATTCTATCATTAGCTCCAGTAATTACACTTGCATTTGTGCGCATATATTGTTTACTATAAATGAATATAGAATCATAAGTTTCATTTTCTGATAATATTTTCATATCAGTAATAAATGTGTCATCTCCAGTAAATGTAATAGTACCTGTAGTGTCTGATGTACCACCTCTTTCTAAAATAGTCCAATCATAGTCACCTAGACTTCCAAAACGACCCTTATTTAAATAATATTTATAAACATTTTTTCGTGTAGCTATATAGTAAACATTACTAACGTTCTTTGAAAAAACTATTCTTACAGGCACTTCACCAGTTCTACCGTCATTTTTAGGATAAAGACGAACTGGATCTGCATCAAATGCTCGCGGTATCGCAAGAAGACTAAAGTCATTAAGTAACATATATACATTATTGTCAACAGGATTAATAGCAAAATCTGCTACTTGGCCTGCTGAAAGTAAAGGGTTATTATATGATCTTTGAAATTTTAAATTTTCATCTGCTACCGTAATATCTCCTCTTCCGTCATTATAGACATATATTTCCTTATCATGGTAATATATATTATTGCCTCCCGATAAGTAATTTGTACCTGCAGTATTAAGCTTTATACCACCAGTGCCTATTAAATCATAGTTTGAAGCATCTAAGCGACTTACATTTAATATTGGATCTACGTATAATCTATATATTTGATTATGATATGAGTCTACTACATATAAACTATCAAAATCATTAGATGTTATATCAGTTATATTTTGATATCTCTGTGAAAATATACCTCCTACCTTATCGGTAGAAAGAATAAAATTAGCTGATGATGTTGATCCATCATTATCAAAACCAAACATATATATTGCTGAAGGAGTTGCATAAGTTAAAAATACATCATCAGGTGTATCTTTTAATAGAGGCTGATCAGTATTACTTTTCATACCTATTACTTCAAAGCCAGTTGCTGCTGATAATTGGTGACCAACTCCGCTGTCTGGGGTATGATCAAGTCCTGAACCAGAATCAGGATATACAGCACCCCCGGCATTTACTCCTAAATTAAAGCTTGGTATCTCTGTATTTGTTGAATATGACAAAGACGAAGTAGTAACATTTATCGTATATGGATCAGAAGTTAATCCAACGAACCCAGTATAATTAACAGTAAAATTATTATTTGGAATAAATGCGAAGCTATATAATCTTAAAAAGTTTTGGTGAAGCTTTTTAAATCTATCATTAATAACATTTTTATTAACTCTTTCATTAGCTTCAAAGAAAAGATCGTCTCGACCATATAATAAATTGATAGGTTCATCTACAGTTCTATTAAAATAGAAATTATCATTAATATAATCATTAGCAATTGTATCATTAGCTGATATAGGAGTAGAAAAATCAGTTATCTGACGCGTACCATAATATTGACCATCATCATCTTTAGTATAGTATCCTTGATAGTTTACAAAAATTAATCTATTTTGATCATCTACTCTTGTAAATGAAAATTCATCTCCGTCTGAATATTGAAATGGATATACTTTTGACATCTTTTTTTTATATTTATATTAATAAATTTTTTACAATTGAACCTGTAAATGAATTACCAACTGCAAAGTCATATTCTATACTGTTTATATTTATAGGTAAATATTTACCCAATCTACCGGTCAGTTCAGTAGCTAAAATCTCTGCATCATTTTCATCTAAATTGCCATCTGAAATTCTTATAACTGCTCTATTAGAAACGTGCCCAGGTATATTATATGTAAACATTTTATTAATGGTTTCGATATTGTTTCGTACTCCAACAGTTACATCGTATATTATATCATCAATAGTAGCATTAATTAAACAATGGTACTTGATTAAGTCAGATCGCAGCTGAATGCCATAAGCATATAAATCTTTAATACTACCATTTAATGCAGTTAGTATCTGGTTAGTAACAATTTCTATAACAGGTTGTTCATCTAAATTTGGTATACCAACAAAGAATCCATTATTCAAATAATTTTTAAGAGGCTTCTGACCAGATTTAATTTCATATGAAGCTTGCAGAGTACCGCCTATATAAATTTCTGCATTACCCGCTATAAGATCTAAATTTAAACTGAAGCAACCCAATCCTCCCTCAAAACTTGAAAGTGTAGTTAAAGTGGCTTCATCAGAAAGTTCATTTTGACCTTGCGCATAATTAAATGTCCAAAGACCTGACTGAGCAACATCCCAATCGATGGCTGTCTGGTCCCATATTCTAGGATCAGAAACTTTTGTAAATTCATTATCAAATCTAGTTATAACATTCAATTTATTTTCTACATTTTTAAAAGTATTGTTAACATAATGAATAGCAGTAGGATTCATTTTATATCCAAATCGTTGTGATGTATTCGCCGCGTCGAATGTCGTAGGTTCTGAATTACCAAAATGATATCCCATATCGGTAGATGATATCGGTAAATTATATGATTCAACAAAATAGGATGAAACACCTGCTGATTCTGTAGTAATCTTATCTACAATTAAGTTTTCATTAACATCTCTAGAAATAGCTATAGGTTTAATTTCATAGTTTTCCGAAACAAAATCTATTTTACAGCCTGAGACTGCATCAGAAGATAAGTCTATAGTAGATAGTAGCTCTCTTTCTGTACTAAGAACTTTAAGTTTAGGAGACGATCCAGATGCTCCTGTCTGTACATAAATTTTTTCATCAAAACAATTTATATCCCATATTTTATCAGGGCTAAAGAATGCAACAAATGTCTTTCCTAAGAAGGGAGTTATTGGATTACCAGAGCCATCTTTATGTCCAGTTTCAAGTTGACTAAAGTCTTTAAATAATATACAATTATCTCCACTTATAGACGCTGCTATAGTATCATTTACATTAACACCTCTTTGACCACTTAAACAGGCAAATTCAGAATCATTATTTCTTCTTATTATTGATATTTCTCCAAATCGTCCAGTTGCTTTATCATCAGAAGATTCATTCTTTTCTTCTAATGATAAAAGGTCTATATCAATAGGAGTACCGCCATTACCCCCAGGAGTAGTAGCAGCAGACTTAAATACAGCTTTTGGACCTACATTATATATATAACGTGACTGCGCAGCAGCTCCAAACTCAGCAAATAAAGGATCAAGTCCTGAACCTGTATTTATAACTTGCACGTCACCGTTAAAACTAACTCTTATTAGCCTATCTTCAGAAAGAGCAGGGTTTGTTGGGTCTGTAGGATCTGGAAAATCTGTAACTACTATAGCAACAAAATCACCTGCTTGGGTTATATATAATATATCTTTAATTTCTACTACGTTAAAAATTTCTATTTCTCTTTTTAAATTAAAGTCAGTATCATATAAGTATACTGATTTTTTATGTGCAAAATATATAAAAGGTGTATAGTAAAAGTTTTTAATTATACCTATACCCGTATTATATAAATTACCTATTAATTGATAGGCTTTAAATTTTTCCATACTTGGAGTATCAATAGAAAAAGATAAATTTATACCAGTTACATTACTAGGAGGTATACTAAACCTATCATATGCAGATCCATCAAATACTAAAGTTGAGCTTGACACAGCTACTATACCTGTATTACCGTCAATAGGGTTAAAATTTTTCTTAACTTGTTTGTCACTTTGAGCAGTAATCATTTTATTAATATGTTTATTGCCAATGCGTTGGTAGTAATAAGTTGCCGAGGGTTCTAAGACTTGCGTAGATGGTATATCAATATATGGCATACTTGTTAAATTAGGTCCAAGAGTTAATTGACGAAGATCAGTCCAAGTATTAACAGGAAAATCAAAGCTAATTCTTGGTGTACCTGCGGGAGTAATGGGACCAAAGGTACCACCTAAAGTATATCCAGTTGATGGAGGATCATCAGTCTCACCTAGTTTAAAAGCATATGTACCTATATTATTTGGATCCACACTACTAATCTGCCATTGTTGTGTACCAATAGCACTCACATATCTAACTTGTACGCTATTAAATTCCCATGCAGGCTTTCCGTCAATTATTGCGAAGTTACCCGTATCATCTAACATTCTTGAGTATACATTATTAGTAGATAAGGGGTCAGTAAATCCATCGAGCCTTAGTAAACTTTTATCAGAGTTGGTATTAACTGGGTTTAAATTACCACTTAATGCAAAAAATACATTATCCGCTGAAAGTCGAGGATTCAAATATCTATCAAACCATTCGCCTCCATTACCATTATCATACAACCATGAGCATAATAAATTACCATTATTCTCATTAACTGTTACACCTTCATCAGGATTAACATCTTTATAAATCTTATCACTAAAATATGGAGATATAGCTGCAAATGCTCCTGATTTTTGTAAATCGCTATCATTTAAGTTTATTTGATTATATGGACCTAGATTATCAGGAATTTTAAATTTAGTTACAGAATCTGGTTTAAAAATAAAGTTAGCAGTATAAAAATTATATCCTAGCTTAAGCCCCTCACTAGAAGTTTCAGAAGTAGGGTCATTTAAAATAGCATTATAATATCTTTGTTGTTGAGGCTTCTCAAAAGGTAAATTTTTATTAACGCTATTAACTGGAGATATTTGGTTCTTAAGGTTAAAATAATTTATTCTAGCATTAATCTCTCCTGTTTCGTTGTTAATAGTATTTGTTTCATACGGATTATACATTAAGAAGTTATACTCTAACCCCGATAATGTTTTAGTTGTATCGATATTAACCCCTGACGTGGTATAATATACAAAGTTATTACTTTGCTCATAGTAGTTCGTATTACGAATTAGATCTGAATATAAAACATTAGCGCTTAATATTTCTGATGTTGCTAAATTTTGTCTCGCTGTTAGAGGCTCTACAGTATCTCCGCTTCTTAACGTCCCGGAGGAAGTTCCTGCCGGTAAAATATATCGATTACCTCCTCCAGTAATAATACTAGTTCTATTATCGGTCATTTCCTCTTGCGTACCCACAGTAGTAGTATCATTATTAAAAAATAATTTAAGTCTATTTGTCGAAGAATCTCTTACCACATTAAAGATAGTTCTATTAGTGTCAGAGCCTGTTAATGTATCAAAAATAATCTGAGGAAATGAACGTTCATAATTATTATGCTGTACTAGATATTTTTTATACAGTCCGTCGAATGTATATATTTGACAAATCTCATCTCCATAAGCTGAAGAAAATGTTATATTAAATGTCTGCGCTGATAAGGTATCTTTAGTTGTACTAAGAGGACTAAAATATGCTAGTGAAGATAAACTACTTAAGTTCTTATCTATAGTTAAATAAGAGGAAGCTGACAAGTGTACTTCATCTAATCTATATCCCCATTGTAATGTAGTCGATGTACTATTATCTAAAGGCTCTGGAATAATTAGATCAAATATTTGATCTTCTCTTTTGGGAGAAGTTAAAAAATTAGCTGTATAATTTTTAACTCTAACATCATTAGCACTTAATAGAAAATCGTATTCAAGTAATTCAATACCTTGTTGAGTTATAAATTTGTTAGGTGTAGATAGATCTAATAATCTATCTTCATCTTCTAAATTATATTTTATAGTTAATACATCACTATAATTTTTAATTGGTACTGTATCAGACATCAATAATATTTAATAACCAAAAAAGACTTTGACACTGAAATACACTGATACTGGTTAACCTGTTGCTGTTAGTGCTAACCATCTATTAGATCCTTGCGATGATGGGAGCTTAACTAGCTTCATAGAGCTAAATATACCAGATGTTTTATGAGATGAAAGACTACCACTCTCTAGAGAAAAAGGTGTATTAGGACCTTTTAGACCACTACCAGTACCAAATAATGTTGTAAGAGTAGGGTCATCTGGTACAAATTCAAGTCTTGCTGGACCTGTTTGTATGAATGTCATTTCAAAATTTTCTAATGGGCATCCATTACCTTCGATGGGTATCTGTACTGTTATAGCTCCACTTGCTCCAGATATGGCAACAGTAGTATTACCAAATCCTGAGAGTGCATTACTTCCTGGGAAAGTAGTTTGACCTATTTCTTCACGAACTCTTGCATCATTTATGGGAGCATATGTACTGTTATAAGTTTCAGTTATTTCTGACCCGCCTGATATAATACTATTTCCCGTTCCTAAACTAATGTCTACCGGTATATCTGTAAATAAAGTTGAAAGGCTTAATACTGTAGATACGCCTCCTTGCACATCATATAATAAATCATTAGCACGTGTATTTACTATTTTAGGTAATTCAGTTAATTGTAAGTTAGCCATATGTATTACTATTTATACTTAAATGAGAGGTTCTCCAATGCCTGATATGGCATTAACTGTTAAATTTTTTAATGCTAGAGGCATTTGACCTCTATAAGATAGACCTACTCGTACACTATTTGTCGGTTCAATATCAGTTGCTAATTGAGTTCCTATCTCTGCTTCTACATCATAAGGTTCAACATCAGTTGGTTTAGAATATAAAACTACATCCTGCAGTCTACGTCTAAATCCAACACGCAAGACTTCATAGTTATCACTATCAGCTGGTATACGTTTAGCAAATGGAGCAGATCCTACTACTCTAAAAGCAGAAGTTGGATGATTACTAGTATAAGGAGCAGGTTCGGGTATTCTAACATTAAAATGATCTTGTGTAGCAGTTAATGAAACTGTATTACCGGTATCAGCACTTAATGGAGCTGATGGGAAAGCTTCTAAATTAGCTCCAAAAGTAGAAGCACCATTTCTATCAAATGTAGCTATAGCAATTAATCCAGATACAGCACTAGTCTCTGCAGATCTAGTAGCTGGAGATGATGAGCCAGAAGGAAAATTTAACCCGTTACGTACTAATCCTAAACCTGGGTTATTAAATCGTTGTAGAGTAGCAGATTGGCTTATGTGAGTAGTTAAGTTACCGCTAATAGTAGCATAGTCGGGGGATAAAGGACTTATATTCCAATCATTAAAAACAGGAGAGTCTCCAGAAGTTAATGAAAAAGTAGCTGTGTTAAACTTAGCAGCTGCATTAGGATACCATGTATCAACTTCCCATGGGTTACCTTGCGATGCACTCAATCCTGATTCCCATGCTACTTGTCCTCCTATACTTTGATTTCCGGATAACATAACTACCCATCCTCGAGTTTTATCCGGAGCTATTGCTACAAAGTCGGTATATACATTATCGAATCTAGAAGCCCATATAGTATGATTATCATCCGGTACACTTATTCCACTATAAACACCGCTATTTAATTGATTATTACTACCAGACTGAATTAATACACTAGCAGCACTTAATGGCGTTCTTTCATTAGTTTCGCCTTTAGAAGAGAGAGAAAAACTCCCGCAACTTGATGAGTAGCCTCCACCAGAAAGAAATTGAATTCTAGCATCTACTAAGAAGATTGAAATATTATCGTATAAATTTAAAAGATTTAATTCAAAGGTATCTCCATTTTCATATTTAAGAAAACCAGTATCTTCAGTTTGTAGATTTCCTATAATACCAGAAGGAGATGTTACTAGACACGATACAATAATATCTTGATCTATATCAAATATACCATCATATAATATTGTACTACCATAGCGATAAAATTGCTGTTCCATTATTAATATTTAATTTTGCTACTTGAAAATGAAACGATATAATCTATAATACTATTAATTGCATTTACTTTTTAAAGAAATAATTATATATATATGACGCAGCCTAATAAGAAAAATAAACCTGAAGCTCCCAATATTGTAAAAAATATTAAAAAATATGCTATCTTTAATCCTGAAGGTGGGTTAGGTAAAATTATAGCTTCTACTGCAATAGCTAAAGCAATTAAAGAAAAATATCCTGATAGAACACTCATAGTAGTAACACCTTGGCCAGAGGTTTATTTGAATAACCCACTAGTGGAGAGAGTGTATAGACCCGGTGCTATGCCATACTTTTACCAAGACTATATAAAAGGTAAAGACACCAT
>CEOA01026194.1_pt1 | contig 15764 bp, 19 predicted proteins | sample 530251 | NCBI WGS metagenome assembly CEOA01 (sample SAMEA2619838, study PRJEB7988) | marine metagenome | biome: marine biome (ENVO:00000447); feature: surface water layer (ENVO:00002042); material: "saline water (ENVO:00002010), including plankton (ENVO:xxxxxxxx)" | depth 5 m
TACTTCAAGATCTCCAGAAACAACTGCTCTGGCTGTCGTTATAGCAAGATTAGCAGAACCCGTATTAATTGTTAACTGATTATTGCCAGAAGTGTCTATTGTTGCGGCTGAATCAAAAGACAAGGTGGTTGCATCTGATTCAATCGTAGCAGCATCTAACGTTAAAGTAGCTGTTCCTGCGTCTAACGTAAGATTATTATTGCCAGATGTGTCAATAGTGCTAGCTGCGTCAAATGACAATGTCGTTGCTTTGACACCTAACGCTTGTCCTGTATCGCCTAAAGCATCCGTGTAAACATTAGCCCAACGCTTTGAAGTGCTACCCAAATCATCAGTGCTGTCTGTGTCCGATAAAATATTGCCGCCACTAATTACACCTGCAGATGCTGTAATAGCCGCTGAAAAAGTCTTTGCGCCTGTTAATGTTTGCGTTTGTTGTTTTACTACAATACCGTCTGCTGAAGAATAATCAACATTGTTTTCGTCAATGTTTGCTCCTTCAACAAAGCTTTTAATATTAGTAATCCAACCATTTAATGGGGCTGCAATTATATCAGCACCTGCTACTGGTAAAGTAGAAACTGTTGGAGTTGTTACATTAGCCATTTTAGCACCTATGCAGGAGTGTTAAGTTCTGTATCGTCTACTGTATAATAAACTTGGTAACCAATTAACTTTACTATAGAATTACCAGAAAACTTCATGCTAATATTATTAGCAGATCTATTAACGCCCCACTTTAATTTATTTTGATTGGTTGATGGATACTTTAGCCCTGAATCAAAAAGCAATCCTTTATCATATTGACCAGTAGCTCCAAAAGTGTCTATGTTTCTAACCCTTCCAGATCTTGCTCCTTGATCTCTTATAAAAGAAAGCTCTATTGACTGCCTACCTTCTCCAATATCTCTGTAATATAAAACTACAGAATGTATTGTTTTGTCTACGCCAGATAGTCCTAAGTCATTTGGAGCAGTTGTTATTGTCCAATCAATGCTATCACCATCATCATCTATGCCTGTGTTAGCTTTGTAAACATAACCAGATGCATGTGATGCATGAAAATCATGTTCTGTATTATCCTCTTCGTAGCGATCTATCCAACTTAGTTTGTTTTGACTATAATCTTCGATTGAAATATCGCCTGTCAAATAATCAAAAACTAATATTTGATCAAACCCTGTAGTATTTGTAGCAGAGCTAATCAATGTTCTTATCTGATGATCATCTTCTCTTACAGTACTAATACAATACTGCAGTCTATTTTTATTAAATAAATTAGCAAAATCAATTTCATTTGTAATTATTTGAAATCCACCATCTTTGGTAATTATAAATGCACCTTCTAATGCTATACCAAAAACAAACTCTGGCCGTGCTATAAAACTTGATTTTGCTATTGGCGAAAATCCTCTAAATGCTCCTGTAGACAAATCTGGCACATACTCAATATATCCTGTAGTAAACTCTAAACGGCCCGGATATACCCCATCTGTCTTCATTATATATAACTTTTCCCAATTATCTACGCCACCAACAATTGGGGAAGACCCAATGCCACCTATTTCGTAACGATTTGAATTTAAATACCTAGTTATATCTACACCAAAATTCTTAGTATCTACGTCTGCCCACAATATCCTTGTAGATTGTAACGTTCCAGAAATTGTAGGAGCCAACACAACTAACGTATTACGGTGCTCTATAACATCCTTGCATTTTGTAAATTGAGTAGAATCAGAAGAAAATGTTAAAGCTGCTGCATTTGTAGGTGTAGCATAATCACCATTCCACGTAAATGGCAAATCTACGCCATTCGTTGCTATTACTTTATCATCAATAAAAGCAAATGAATAATGGTCGTTAACTGAACCAGAAGGGCTTAATGATCCTGTAATTTCTTTTCTTGTAGTCCCGTTGTCTGTATAAATTCTGTCGGGAGTAGTGTATACAATTTGCGAACCTGCTTTATAGTCAGCTTGGAAAAACCCAACTAAAGGCTCAGATCCTGTTAATTGTGCTGTATTATACTTTTCTTTGCCTTTACGGTTAGCCGCAACTTGCAATTCGCTGAAATCTATATTAGAGACTTCAATACAATTTTCTGGGGACAACTCAGGATTAGGGTATATTAATCCATCTTTTAAACCTTTAAGCCTAAAAATTTGAGATTTTCTTAATCCCGTTAAGTTTGTAGGGTCTGGCATTTAAGATTCTACCGCATTAGGTATCCGTCTAAAGTTAGCTTGATGAACAAAGGGGTTGCTAACGTTTTTAAATGTTCTTCTTTTTACTCCCCTATGCTGCTTTAATCCCATCAAAACTTGCTTTCTTTCATTGTATTTTTGAAAAGCTCTGGCAGCAGCAGATTCTTTTCCTTTACCTGCAAGCAAGACTGACTGTGGCCCATAAATCAACAAATCATGAAACTGATCTGGGATTTCGGGCCAATCATCTGGATTAATTAATGGAGGTTTTTCTGCTAAACTGCGAATAACGTATGTTTGCGCAGAAGAAGGAGTGGGCCAAAACTCCCACCATTGATAGGTAGGACTATCCCCATAATATGGGGGTATTACTGCTAAAGCAACACCTGCAGAATCTTTAATCGTTACATTACCAGTAAAGGTTGTATTGTTATTATTTTTTAAAACTACCCTACGAATACCTACTGCATTTTTTGCAGCATCAAAAGAGCTTGACGTAGAAGCAGGAGTAGTGCCTGTAAAACCAACGACTTCTCTTGTCTGCACTCCTCCAACCATGCCATGAATAACTATTTCATAGTTTTCGCCAGTGTCAGTATTGTCTGAAGACTCAACAGTTAAAGCTCCTGCTTGCGTAGGTTGCTTCTGGACTCCATGCTCTCCAATCCAATACGCTTCTTCTGGCGATCCAGAAGTAGAAGTACCTGAATGTCTCCTATCGTATTCATGTGGCCCATGCAAATCTAAAGGACGATCTTGTTCATCGTCTTCTATATTAATTACATCAGCTACATATAAAGGCATTCCATACTTACTAACACCAGATTCTGTAGTTATTTCAAATTCTCTGCGTTCTAAATCAGTGTTAGTTTCAGAAAGAATTTCAAAATAGTGTAGATTTATAGAGCGTTTTGCCATGCTTTCAAAATCGTCACCATCTTCTTCTGAAGCTAAAAGATTTAACTCCTTATATATTTCTTCATAGGTCATGTAAGAAACCTTTGAATCATTGTTTTAATTCTTCAACTTCTCCACTTTCGACCATTCGATCCAAAGCTTTTTCTTCAGCCTCAACTTCTTTAAGTTCTTCTTGACTTAGAGGCTCTGCTATATCTTTTTCTGCATCTTGCATTTCTACCATAGCTTTTAATTGCTCTGGCGTATGCGTTTGCAACATTTCTTGCATCAGCAATTTAGGATCAACAATAGCTCCCTTGCTTTCAGCTAATTGTTCTGGAGTGTTTACTACTTGCCCATCACTTTCTAAGCGTGTCATTAACTTAGAAAAAAAGCTTTCCATTGAACTATACATTTCTGCTTGTTCTTGGTTTTTTTGCTTTTCATATGTTTCAGACAACCGTTGTCTTGACTCTGGCCCATTAGTTAACTTAGCTTGAGTAAGTCTAAATCCCCACTCAGTATATCTAACAAACATTTGACCAGTTGCTTCTTCTTCTAACTCAGCTTGTTCTTCAGTTAACACACGCATTGTTTTAGCATCAATGCATACTGTTTGTATAGGTTCTCCTTCAAATGTCATTATAATACCGTCATCTGTAGAAATACCAGATACATCATCATCAAGCAACCTATCTTCCAACCCTAAAATAGCAATCTTATTATGCGTTACTAATGTTTCTGTCCACTCTTTATGTTTTGTATCAGAAATCATTTCAGATTCAGCTTCATACTTTCTGTAAATAATTTTTGATTTGTCTGTTTTAGACAAAGGCAAAGGCACTCCATCGTCTAACGTATACACATTGTTTTTAATGTCTTGCTGCAATTGTTCGGTCAATGTGTTATCTATTGAAAGTATAGGCTTTTTTACACGCAACATAAGATTCTCCTTGAGGGGTTTAAGGGGCTGAACTGCCCCATATAGTTACTTGGCAATCACTTGAAGAAGAAGTAACAATGCCTTTAGCAGCATTACCTGTTCCTATAGGAATTACCATATTACTAAATATAAAATCAATTCCAGAAACGGAAACATCTATTTTGCTTTCAAACAATACATTTGTTCCATCTGTTATTTGTATTGTTGAATCAGTGTCTGTATGTCCTGCTATTCCAGTTACTATCCACTGTCTTGTTGAGTCAGCAGCTAATGTTGCAGTAGCACCACTATCTGTTCCTGCAGCAGTAACGCTCCAATTAGATTCATAAGGCATTGTTATTCTCCATATAAAGGGAGGGTTTTCTTATATACCCCTCAAGAAGCCTATCTTCTTGTCATTTATACAAGATCCCCCTCCCACAAATTAAGATTTTTTTACATTAAAGTCATCTAAAATCTTATTAATCCTTTTATCATACGTGTGTATTTCTCTGGCATACTCCATGCCATTTTTTGCTATCTTTTCTCTTTCTTCTGGATTAGCTAATCCCCATCTTGCTGCACGATCAAAAGAGCTTTTGCCTTCATATCCAATAAAATGCTCTCCATCAATAAACCCTAACTCTAAAATTCCTTCTACGTCAGTGTTTGTTAACAAGCAAGTTCCAGTAGATAAGACTTCAAAAAATCGCATATTAAGATCATTCCTTATGGATATGTTGTATCCAAGCCTTGATCTTATATAAATAACAGCCATGTCTTCAAAAAATCTGTTATACGCAAACCAAGAGTTAGGAAACTTGCCAAACGTATAATCTAGCCAATCAACTCTATTATTAGAGCCTTCTCCTGCACCCTCATTAATAAAACCTACAAATCCTAAGTCGTATTGCTTCGACAAAGATTTTTCTTTTGTATGCTCATCTTTATTTGGATGAACCATCATTTCAGCTAAATTAGGATGCGCCATTGGATTGCAAGCTAAAGGCAACCAACTAACATTTTTAATTCCATCTTGTCGCATTTTTCGCACACCTTCTAATTGTGCACAATATACGCGATCAAACTGTTTTGCTTTCCACAACCTGTAGTCATAGCCTAAATGTGTATCTACTGCCCAATATGCGTTTGGTTTAGGACATTCCCACTTAATATCGTCCCTACCGTCATCCATATAAATATACAACTCACGCTCTGGAAGCTTACCGTCTGGTCTCCAACGATCAACTTTGTCTCCCCAACCTAATTGATATTTACAACTATTAAACGCTAACGTTGGCGTTCCATTATTTCTTATATCGCTATTATAAACAAAAGATATCTGTGCCATTATTTGTCATCCTTCGGCCAATAAGCCCATTTACTTTGAAAGCATTCAAACCAAGATTTAAAACCATGTTTTTTAACAATAGCATTAGCTACAGCTTCTTGATGGTCTTGCGAGTCCCAATAACCTTTATGGACTCTTTGTCCTGTTTGTTGGCCTATATGATGCAAATATGCTGTTCTGTTTATTACTAAATCTAAATTTTCTTTTGTTAATCTAATTGACAAGTCTAAATCGTCACCACCAACTAACGACTCGTCTAAACCTCCTAATTTTTTAAGCAATTCAGTTTTTGTCACCAAACAAAAACCAATTAATAGCGATGTTTTAAGGATGTTAGGTAAATGTACGTTAAAAAGCTTTTGATTACCTGCTACAAAATTTGAACTTGGCCCAACCGCACCAACAGTATCATTGCTTAAAATGTCTACCAATTTATTCCAAAACGTTGTTGATTCTGGAACAAACACTACATCATCATTCATCATACAAAAAAATGGAGTAGACGCTACATTTAAAGCTAAATTAATTGACCCCATCCACTTCATGTTAGTTCCGGGTTGCAAAATTTTTATATCTTTGCATTCAGTAGAGTCTACAATTTGTTGTATTTGTATTTGAGACTCTTGAGAACTATCGTTGTTTACAACAATAATTTCGTATGGGAAGTCAGTATGTTTTACTAAACTATCTAAACACCAAGATAACTGTTCATAATTTTGGTATGTAGGTATTGCTATTGTTAGCAAAGAAGACATTAAACTGCCTCCTTACCTACAAAATGATTAAAAGCTTGTGGGTTTAACTCTTTATATCTTTTGTAATATTCTTCATCTACCCAATGAGGTTCATATTTTTTATGTTGAGTTTTTGTTGCTGTATCAACATATCTTTGAACTCCATATTCATGGCATTTAGTGCAAAAGAAAAAATCTTCACCTGCTCCTGTAGACTCAAACCAAGGTTGCGGAACTTGCTTTAACACTTCGCCCTTCATTAAAAAAACGCCTGTGCCAAAAGCTATTGCTCCACCCACATCTTTGTTAGTAATTAAAGAGTTTTCTGGATAGTCTAATACAACATCACTTCTCATCATTTTTTGACCAGTAGATGTCACATCTTCTTTAATTGTCATTATTACTGGTTGATGAGGCTCTCTAGCTGCAAAAGCTAATGCTGCTACTACAGGAACATCGTGCCTAAACAATTTCAAAAAAGAACTTTTATCAAATAGCATGTCATCGTCCCACATCATTATGTAGTCCGCATCCCAACCTAATGCCATTTCACATATAAGCTCTCTAGCTTTTCCCGGCAATGACGTTCTTGAATAGTCTATTAACCCAATTTCTAAAACGCCTAACCTTTCAAAATCTTCTTTTGTTGGTTCTGCTTCTTCATCTTCATCACCAAGTTTCGGCCAATCAATCTTCCAATAATCTTCGCCTAACTTATTATAAACAATTGTCCTTGACCTTAACTCAGACAAGTACATAAAAAAATCAATGTGCCTTGCAAAACAAGACACATCTGGCCCATCATACCACGGCATTCCTATTACTAGTTTCATTTGATCCATCCCATTTTTAATTTAAAAAATTCCCACATAGTTCCATTAATACATAATTTCATTCTATGGCCTACATGTTTATTTTTTATTTTTTGGGGCGAATCATTCCAAAACAAGTCACCACAGTCACAACGGTAAAGCCTACGACTATTACAGTCGTTAGGCTTTAACCATTGTTTTAAAAAATTAATCATTTTGGCCTCTTGAGGGGTTAAAAAATACTACATTGCGCGAAGAAAAACGTGATTAGTGTAATTAATCGTGCCAAGTGAATGCATCGTTGCAGTTACTGTGTCAAGAGCTACTACAGGCCCAAGAAGTCCCTGCGTTGCACCAGTTGAACCAAGTCCAACTGAAGCAGCTGCACCCGGCCCTAATGGATGTCCGGGGGCTACTTCAACTGAACCAACAATGCGATAAATTAACGCAGACTCATGGTATCCATAAATCTGCACTTGCCCAACATCATTGTTGGGAATATCCTCAAACGCCAAACCAACAAAAGACCCTTCACCTGTTAGACAAGAGTTAGCGCGTGAAGCTACTTCGTTTGTTCCAACAGATGCAATGTTTTTGCTGCTAGCCATAAGAAACACTGGATAATGCGTAGTGATCGTTTGACCATCAACGTTCGTTACGTTAACCCAGACCTTTTCAGCATCTGAGCGATTAACAGTCTGCAAAATCATTTTAATCGTTCCTTTGCAAAATAGTTAGAATGGGCCTGTGCATAGAGCAACGTATTCAACAGTGTCTGCAGACGAATTTGGGCCTGTAACCCTAATTGAACCCATTGCAGTATTTTCAGTACCATCATTGCTATTTTTGACAGCTAAAAAAGCATTGTCTACCGTACTTTGATTTGTTAACGAAATAGAAACAATGCGTGTTCCAGTGTCAGCAATAGCAAAAGTTCGTGCGGAATTATCTACATCAATTGTTCCAGAAAGCATGACCAAGTCACCAACAGAGTTGATGGCTCGGCTGTTAATATCTCCTGCAGCCATGATATAACCTTTCTTTAGATTAAGTTATACCACCCAAAACGCCAAGCTTGCGACGATTGTTAACAGCAATATTACCTTGGAAAAGGATATTGGCAACCAACGCATCTTGATCAATGGGCTTCTGAAAACCTTCGTCCGTCATAGCAAAGTTAGCCTTACCATGCACAAACATCATAATGTGTGCAGAGTTAAGCATATACATAAAACCAGACGTACAAAAATCATCAAACGTTACTTCAGCACCCTTAAACTTTAGCGTGTCGATACCTGCATCAGCACCACCTGCAGGATTCTGCTCGTAGCGAACGCGAGGAGCAATCAACGCTTCCAAAGCTTCATGAATAGTTTGCGTAGTAACAATATAATCAGGAGAAGAAGAAACACCTTCAGACCCCTTTGAGCAGCTATTGTATACGGAACGCATGTTACTAACCAAGTTAGAAGCAGCGTTACCTACACTTTCAACTGCACGGTTGCGCCATGAAGTGTTATCTGCAGGATCAATACCGCCATATACCGTATTGGTAGGCGTAGTATCAACAGCCGCAGCCAATCCCGTCATCTGCTTATTAGCACTACCAGTGCCATCTGAAAAAATTGCAGTTGCAATACCATCACCTAAAGAAAGCTCGCCTTGGCGAACCTTTTCGGTCATAATATCGTTAATCTGCGCTGGCCCCATATTTTGGCGCAAGCTCAAACCGTCAATAGCTAGTCCTACAGCAGCTTGTTTATACGTGAAAAAAGCGGTTGTATGACCAATTTGCGGTGTAATATTCAAGTTATCAAAACCTGAATACCACTTAAACGTGCCATTAGTACCCGTCATTACGGGAATACGAATTCGTTCTCCACCCTGCAAAACCTTAATACGGTTACCAGAACGGAACCACGAAAGCGTCTTAGCCATGTTGTAAACGTTATCTTGAATCAATCCCGACGAAAGGATCTCATCAAGTGTCATTGTCAACAGTGGCCCATATACTCTCGTTAGAGAGCTTTCACCTACTGCCATGATGGATTTCTCCTATCTATCCGTTGTGAACTATACGGTTCCACGCCTTCTTAACCGCTTTCGCAGTAATGTCTTCAAGCGTGTCACCATCTTGTCGTAAAGAAGGATCACTGCGAGGCACTGAAGTAGAAGACCTATTCATAGAGTTGGCTTTCACCAATCGTTGCATACGTTCTCCATATTCAGACTCACTTTGTCCTTTGTTTTGCGCATCGGCAATGAGCTTTTCATAGTTATGAAGTATATACAAGTGATTAGGCGTAATGCCCTGTTCTGGATTTTTCAAAGACCGATAGAGTTCACGAACCCCTTCATAAATCTCAGGATTCCAAACAAACTGTCCGTCTTCCATTTTTCCAAAATCTTCACCCCACTGCTCAACCCCTTTTTCAATTGATTGGGCAGTAAGTTTTGTAGATTCTTCAATAGCTTTTTCTTGCTCAATTTCGTCACGCGAAACTAATCCCATCTCATCTATCATAGCTTGAAACTTCTCACGTTCATGCTTTGGTATACGAGACAAGAGTTGCTGTCTTTTGACCTCTTCTGGAGATGGTTCGGGCGGCTTTTCATTCGCCTTTTCCAAAGCTTCTAATCTTTCAGCCAATTCTTTATTGCTGTTAGATTGCGAAGTTAAACTCCTTTGAATCTCACGAAAAGACTCTGCTCCTCCGGGTAGTTGGTCAGCATTCTCTTCCAGAAAAGCAAGCACATCTCCACGCGAAGGATGTTTCTCCACACTTTCTGCATTGTCAAGAGATCCATTACTGGGGCTATCCGATGCTTGTGTGTTACCATTGCGTTCAGTCGTGCCAGACTGATTTATCATATCATTTATAGCTTGACTATTTATATCTGCTTCCATTTGCTGTAATTCATCTACAGCACTTACTGTTTGCGTACTCATTATTAGCTCCTTAAGGGGTTTTAATCTGGCAAATCGCTTGCTTTTGTAATATTGCCATTATCATCGCTAATTACAAAATTATCGCGTTCTTTTTGCCTTATATCTTCTTCTCTGCGGTAATCGTCTAATGTGCGACCACTTAACTTTTCTATAGGCTTAACGTTTTCAGCGCAGGTATCATCGTAATTTCTAGCACCATGTACCTTATCACCTGCTTCAATTACACCCATAGCTCTCATTACTTCTTGCTTATGCCTAATGCCATGTATGTCTACATTTAATGATTCATCATAATACGGCTCAAAAGGTACATACCCTTGCGCTGCGCTTACTGGAAACTTATAAATTAAATTTCCTTCACAAGAAAAACATTTCTTTACGACATTTCTTTCCTCGTAAAGCCTTCTTTCTTCTAATTGCACATCACACGTATCACAACAATAATCATAAAATGGCATATAATTAAATCCTTTGCATTTTTTCTCTACGCATTGGCATCCTTGGCGGCAAATCATCTGGAGGCATTTGCGGTGGAGCTTTAGGTGGAGTCATTGCAGGTGGATTGTCCCTTGTATTTTCTCTTATGTTTCGCAAAAGCATCATAGCTTTCGGTAAAACTAACAGCTCTTCTTTAGAAAAATTATCCAACAATTTTGGATCTACACCTAAACCTTCTGCTGCACTAGAACGTAACTCATTAAGATATTTTTGAGATTCTTCAGCACTTTTTTTTGGTTGCGCATTAGGACGATCAGATTTAGAGCGTCTTCGCAACCCTTTCATTGGTTTTGGATTAGCACTTTTCATTTTTGCCATAACATATCCCCTTACATCATCCTAATTGGTATCATAGACATATCGTCAAATTCGTCATCAGACAATCGTTGTATGTCTTCTTGGATACGTTTAAGTTTTTGTTTTGTTCTAATTTTGCGTTCAAGCATTCGCCTTTTCTTTATTAATTCTGGCAAACGCTCATCTTCTGGATCGTCAATAGCTTCAATTTGCATACAAACGATCTCATGTTCTGCGCCTAAATCTTCGCCCATAGAATTTTCACCCTGCGAAGATTCAACCATAGAATCTAAATCTTTGTCTAAATTAAAACCCATCATATCCATATCAATCACTCGCAATGCTTTTGAGCGTATCAATAATAGTTTTTCTTTGATTTTCTGACAAAAGATACATTTTCTGTTCTTTTTCATTATACGTTGTGCTAGCACCAGACAATTTTTCAATAACGCCTTGCAATTGCGATCCTACCGTTACTGGCTCTTCAACTACCTTCTTTGGCCTTGCCATTATCCATCTCCTGTTTGTCGTAAACTATCTACTCCAGAACCCTCTGAAGCTTTCATTGCGTCACCTTGTATAGCTGACTCTCTTGGTACTGGCTGAGTTCTAATGTCTCTGCCTTGCTGTGGCTGTCCACCTTGCATTAATTGCTGTATTACTTGTTCTTGCGTTAGACCACCATCACCTTCTGTAGCGGCAGGATTAATAACGTCTTCAATTTGATTCCCAATATCGTCATCCATACTAAGAAACGGCAAGATCCTTTCTGGGTCTGGAATACGATATCCGCGAATAAGTAGATCTTTTACCAGTTCGCCTATATTTGGGCCAACGCCATTGTTTTGCTGCATAAGAAGCTGATTTAAGTTCTGCATAAGCGAAATTAAATCTAAATGCTGCTTTCTTTCAACTGCTAATGCGGTAGAAGCAGAGCTTACATCAATCTCAAAAGCATACTCACCAGAAGACATTTCTTCAGTAATCTTAACTTCTTCTACTGCTTTTGGATCTATTAAAAACAACCGTTCTGGTCTAAACTCTGTAGTCATTTGCCAGAACTTACGCGCTACTCGCACTTGATACTGCGCAAACTTCTGTGCTCTTTCATCTTCTCTGGCTGTAGTTCTACGATCATGTATGTTAGCTTCCGTAGCAGAGTCTGTGCGAGGTAGCGAGATAGGTTGCGGTGTGCCATTAGCCCGATCAAACATACTCTGAACAAGTCTTAAGATATCCCCTTTTTCTGGTGGGATATCTCCAAACTGTATAGCTTGAACTGCTCGACCTTGCGCTTGCACCAACCCTTCCACTTCAAACGCTTCCATATCTTCTGCTTCTAAGATAGCATCTATTTCTTCTTCTCTTATATACATAGGATCGTATAAGAAAAGATTCTTTTGCTTTCTAATAACAGATATGTAGCTATCTAATATTTCGTTTACCATAGACTGCATAGAGTCGGCTCCACCCATAATAAGTGGGCCTTTGGTAAACCACGTATTAATTCCGTCTTGAAGTGACAATATCTCTAAAGGATAGTCTTCTAAAGACTGCACAGGCCATTCGTTTTCATACTTTAAAAACCTATCATGGTATGGAGCAATCTCCAACCACAGGTTTTCTTTTGTATTGCTGTTAACGATATGGTTTCGGGCATATATCTCATACGACTCAACTAACCCGAAATCGTCTGTAGTAAACGTATCTGGCTCAGTATCTGGCGCACCTGCAATGCGATGATTAGGCTCTAAGTCTCTTGTGTCTAATGCATCGTCATACAAGACTTCGTCAATATGTCTTACCGTCCTAAAAGCAACCCATCGGGCATCATGTAGCCCATCTGCTGCCAACGGATCTATCAATACATCTCCTGCATTCCAATGCAATCCAAAAGGACACTCCCATTTAATAGAAGTGTTGCGGTGCGGATCAGAGTGATCTAAATAGTATTGATGATCTTCGATATGTAGTTGGAGGATAGCGGCTTGCTGTTCAGTTACATCGGGTTGCTGCAGGAAATTTGTATGTGTTTCTATGTGAGCTACGTGATTTTGGTCTTGCAATACTACGGTTTGCTCACCAGATAAGAGATATAAAGATTCGTCATATGGATTATTTATGACTTGCCCTGCATTGAGAAGCTTATCGGATATCATCCTTGCTTCGATATCTGCTTTATATCCTAACTTTTTTGCACCAAAGGGCGATAGATAAGAATCAAGCAAAACCCTTTTATCATGTCGCAGCTGAGAAGTTTCTCTATACCAGTAATTAGAGATCTTGCTAACTACGCGCTCAGACCCAATCCCTGCTCTCGACATAGGCGTAACAGAGAACGTAGGATTGTGTGCCGCCATATTAGCGATTGATTGGTCTATATGACCAAACACAATATTAGCCTTAGACCGAATACCCGGATCTTTGTAATCACCAATATTAAGTCTTTGCAGTTCTCTTTCTCTGGTTGTAGCAGGATCGTTATTGTACATGTCTATAAGAACTTGTGATGGCTCAAAGACAGGCCGCCAATATTCTATAGCATGTTCAATCCTGCGCGTCCAAAAAGCTAACTGATCTTCTTTATTTTTCGGATAACTTATTGGCATACACTCTTCCTAATTTAGTACTAAGTTATATATAATCTAAATTGATGCAAGCACTTTAAGACTCTGCCATATTCCAATAGTCTTGATCGTCTGGCACATTTAAAGGGCCATGATGACCTACTATCGGAGCTTCTTTAGCTACACGCCAACCTCTTGCTTTGCGTCTTGACCTATCTCTTAGTTCTTGGAAAGAGTAATTTCTTGGCCCAACGTCTTGCATAGGTTCAGCTTCTGGCTTGCCACCTTTAATACCATCTAACATAACACCTAATAAAGAAAAAGCATCAACAAAATCGTCATGCTTAGACGCAGGGAATTTTACTAACTCTTCTATTAGCTCGTTTTTCCAAGGAGCTTTCTCTGGGAAAAAGACCATACCCATCTGCGCACGACCCTGTATAGACCTTGCCCTAACTGTTTTGTCTTTAGAAGGCGTATACTGCTGCCTATAGCAGAACGTTCCTGTTTCTTTCATGCGTTGCTGCAGAAAAGGCCCAACAGAGTTTAATATCTGTCCACGCTCTTCAGCCCAAATGACAGGTCTATAACGTTGCATAAACCCAATAGCTGCCTCAATCCAATCATTGGGCTGTTTACGTTCCCTCCAAACATCTATTACGTATATCTGATCTCTTGCATCAATGGCAAAAACTGCATGAACTGTATAGTCAGCACCTTTGCGTTCTGAAGTAGCATAGTCGCTTGTAGCATAGAACCTCAAGTATTCGGGTGGTGGTAACTCGTCCCTATTATATACGCCAAACCATTCTCTTTGAAAGTATGACCCTTCGTTAATCGTAGGCTCTTGTTGATACAGAGCAGAATAGTCTCTATGCCCCAAAACAGCTTTGCGCTCTAAAAGGTCTGCTTTGTTATACCACTCAGGCCAAAGGGCTTCTCCTTCCTTTCTGCCTAATGGATCTTTTAGCCCTGCCTCTGCAGGTAAGCTAAGTATATCCCATTCGGGTATATTGGGGTCACCTTCGGCTTGTTTTATTAGCCTTCCTGCTAAATCATCGTCATGCCAACGAGTCATAATAATAATTATTGCGCCCTGTGGCATTAAACGAGTATACGCAGTAGATCTATACCAACCCCAAACTCGTTCGCGCTCTATAGTGCTGTCAGCCTCTTCTCTGTTTTTATGAGGGTCATCAATAAGAAGTATTTTTGCGCCACGCCCTGTCGTAGCTGTGCCTATACCTACGGCAAAGTATTCGCCTCTATGGTCTTCTATTTTCCATTTATGCGCAGCTGTAGCATCTGCAGACAGTTGTGTTTCGGGGAAAATAGCTCTGTATTCGCTTCCATCTACTATATTGCGTACTTCGCGTCCAAAGTCAGAAGAAAGTTCTTGTCCATACGATGCCGTAATAATAGGCTCGTTAGGGTGCTTACCCATAAACCATGCAGGGAACCGTCTACTGGCTAACTCTGACTTTCCATGACGAGGCGGCATAAATATCATTAACCGCTTGATTAGTCCTGCTTCAACTTTTTCTAATTTTTTAGCTATAGCTTCATGGTGACTGTTTACCTCAAAGTCTGGAAACGTATACTTAGTAAATGAAAGCAATCCTTCTTGTGCTTGCTTACGTCTAATAAGTTCTTGTGTAGCTTGTTTCCTGCGTATAGCTGCAATATCAGAATCACTCACAAGGCATGTCCGATATTTTTAACCGCAACTGGTCTATTTGTTTTTCAATATACTCAATTTTAGTATTTTGTATGGCATCATCGGGTAACGCTCCAATAGTCCCTCTGGGCCAATTAGTAGAAAAGTATGTATTAGAATCCGTGTCTTTACGCAACAACATAAGATCTACTTCCGTACCCATGTTCTTTTTTTCTAATTCTGATATACGTGACCCATATTCATATATCACAGACTCTTGCTTGCTAATTTCTTCTACAGCACGTTGTAGCTTTTGCTGTGACTCAAATACAGCTGAGATCTGATCCCATCCAAACCAAAGAGCTACACCTCCTGCAAGAAGCATAACAAGTAAAATACCTGCTTCTTTAGATAATTTTTCTACAGCACCTTCGGTATCTAACGCATCACTCATGAGCTACCTCTTCTCCTGCTTTAACTTCCCAATCGTTGTCGGACTCTACATACTCACCGTCCACTTCATATATTGGCTCTACAGCTTGCTTGTTGGCTAAGTTAAGCAATTCTTCGGTAGACATCTCTTCAAGCTTTTGGTCGTTCTTAATTGTCTGGTCAATTTTCTTAGGTGCATACAATCCTAAGATTTTACTGCGTTGCTCTACACACCACTGTATTTTGTCTAACCACTTAGTATCAGATACAGAAGGTTTAGTCTTTGTGCGCATCTTCGTATTAGACTGATTGCTTTTCATAGTCGTAGTAGAAGTGCTGCCCTTTACAGAATTATGAAACCCTTCCCAAGCCACACGTTCTACTTCGTCTATACGCGCTAACTGTTCTGCTTTAGCCAAAGAAAAATCATATACAGCTTT
>CEOA01004913.1_pt1 | contig 15677 bp, 13 predicted proteins | sample 530251 | NCBI WGS metagenome assembly CEOA01 (sample SAMEA2619838, study PRJEB7988) | marine metagenome | biome: marine biome (ENVO:00000447); feature: surface water layer (ENVO:00002042); material: "saline water (ENVO:00002010), including plankton (ENVO:xxxxxxxx)" | depth 5 m
ATGAAGCTGACAATGGAACCCGTACTCAAGACACAGATGGAACTGGAGGCACACGAAAAAGAGTGTGCTATCCGGTATGCCGCTGTACAAGAGAAGTTAGAGGGTCTAGATAAACGTATGTGGCGGCTAGAGGCGTTGATTATGGCATCTACGATGGGCGTGGTAGCGATGATCGTTACGATGCTGTTGAAGTTAGGATAGGACATGGCGGAAGCAAATAAAATATCCACTGATAAAGACTTGATGGATGAGGTGGGGAAGCTTGCTGCAGGGCAACAAGGAGGAACTCCATACGTTGATGCTGTGCAACAACAAATTACTCCCGGAGATATTCAAGGCACTGACGGCAGTGTTTTAAGTGGAATTGATCCTCAAGCATCGACGACTGCAGCTAGTATAAACGAATCTGTAGTAACTACTTTACCAACTAGACCTGATTCTGATGTCGGACAAGTAGCTGCTACCACACAAATTGCACCTGACGTTGCTCCTATGACTGCCGCGCAAATAGAAGACGCTCGTCGCCCTCAAATAGATATAAGTCAAGTTGAAGGCACAGTTTCCGCTGGATCACAAGCTGTAGCAGCTACACAAGAGCTTGATCCACGAGGAACAGTACAGTATCAGTTAAGCGAATTATTAGGCAGTATAGAAGAAGGTAAGCCTATGCCAGCGTGGGCTGCACCTGCAGTACGAAAAGTAGCAGGGGTTATGCAAGCACGAGGATTAGGTGCGTCATCTATGGCTGCAGCCGCAATGACACAGGCCGTTATGGAATCTGGCATTGTAATCGCTGCACAAGATGCTAACAAGTATGCAACCATCCAACTTCAAAATTTAAACAATCAACAAAAAACAGCCTTACAAAACGCTGCAGTTGTAGCTAGTATGGACAAAGCAAACCTGTCTGCAAGGCTACAGGGAGCAGTGACAAATGCACAGTCCCTTCTAGCGGTTGAAACAAAAAATCTTGACGCTAGACAGCAGGGTAATACTTTATCGTACAACGCACTCACACAGGCAATGTTTAAAGATGCGGCAGAAGATAACGCTCGTCAACAATTTAACGCTAAAAATGAATTACAAGTAGAAGAATTTTTTGCGGAATTAGATTCACAAGTAGAAACTGCAAATTCTAACAGAATTGCAGCTATGCGTCAGTTTAATGCGAGTGAATCAAATGCTATGAATCAATTTAACACTACCATGAGAGACTCTCGTGATAAATTTAACGCTAACATGCGGTATGCTATAGATCAATCTAACGTGCAGTGGCGCAGATCTATAAACACTGCAAACACTGCTCTACAAAACGAAACAAATAGAATTAACGTGCAAAATCAGTTGAATGTCACACAAAGCGCACTAAATAACTTGTGGCAAAAGTATCGTGATAATGCTGCGTGGAATTTTCAAAAGAGTGAATCAACCATACAACGTCAACACGAGGTTGGTATCATGGCTATGGAATTTGCCAACACTAAAGAGTTGTATAATCAACAGCAAAAAGATGCGTTAGCTGCAGGTATCGGTAACTGGATTGCAACGTGGGTAGGAAATAGAGGGGATTAATTAAATGAATCTAGGAACTATACTTGCGATTGCTCTTCCTGTTTTAGCAGGGACTATTGGCGGTGGTGGTGGTGCGCCTACATCTAAATCCTATGCGGGACCAGAAGAATATGCAAAAAGAAAAAAAAGCACAGGATTTTTAAGCAGTGATTTTGGTAAAGTTTTAGTTGACGCTGGAAAAGCATACGTAGACTCTACCACAGATGCGCAAGGAAATAGGGCACCTATGTTTCAAGCTCCAACTCCTCGTCAAAACAGATCAATAGCTCAACTCACTCGTGGCAATCCTGCACGTGGAGTTCAAATGACAACCATGTCAAACCCTGTATTTAACATGCCACAAGTTCAAACAGCTTTTACTAACCTCGCTCAAAATGCAGCTAATTCACAGGTGCAACGCATGTTGCGAGAGTATATGGTCACTCCTAATTTAGCGGGAGACAGAACCAACATTAAAATTAAAACAACCGAAATAGGGTAGTGTAATATGATTGTCAACGAAAATGCCCCGCCGATAGGTAGCATAGCAGCCAAAGATGAATTTTCTATGGCTCCTGCAGGTTACGGTTTGACTCTTGACAACGAACGGTGGCCGTGGGGACAACCTCCGCAAATAGTAGATCCTGAACAAGCTATGGAACAAGCTATAGCTACTTTAGAAGTAAAAAAGACAAAGAAGGAACTATTAAAACTTCTTACTGTGGGAGCATCTATCGAAGCGTTGGTAGAGGGCTACATATTTCAACAATTTCAAAATGGCACATTTAGCCCTGATGTTGGTCTTCTTATCAAAGGCCCACTAGCCATGTATATGGCAAACATAGCGGAAGAAACAAACACGCCATACAGATTTTTTGAAAATGAAGATACCCTAGATGAAGGTGTTATGGACGAAAGAACATTCTTTACGATGATGAAAGACAACAACCCTGCTATGTTCGAATTTATCTCAGAAAAGATTAACGAAGATGTTCGTCGGGGGTATGCTCCTAAAGCTCCAAAACAAGAAAATTTTCTAAGTATGCAAGACAAACCCGAAGAAGAAGAGGCGTAAAATGATAGGCGTATCACTGGCTATGGGTCTTGTTCAAGGCTTCCAAAACAATATAGCAAAAGAAGAAGCAAAAAGATTAGGTGAAGATCAGCGCATTGACGCCGTAGAGGATATGCTTCTCAAGGCACAGCTTGAGGGTGGAGAAGACTACAATGCCGCTGCTGGCAATAAACTTACTGAACTGATAGCATCCGCTCGAACAGAAGCAAAAAATAGAAAACCTATAGATATCTGGGGCACAAAGACAGACGACATAGATATAGATGTGTCAAAAGTACAGGGACTAATCAACGAAATTGGTGACACAAATCATCTCAATATAGGCACGTATCTTTTGCCTGTTCCGAAACTATACTTTAAACAGCAGGATGATCCATCAGCTAAAGCTACGATATTCTTCGATGCTATAGCGGATCAAATAAACACAGAAGAAAAAAAGGCAGCGTTTGAAAAGGAATTTGATCCCACTTCAGGTAACTACACAGAACTTAAAAAGCTTGTTAAAACTAACGCAGGTAATCTCATACGCTCCCTACAAAAAGGACCGGAACAGGGAGATCCTCTTGCAATCGATTTGAATGCAATTAGAAACTACGAATATCTTTCTAATTATCTAGGTTTAAATACAGATAGAGAACAAGATTTGCTTATTGGAAACGTGTTAGAATCAGTAGCTGATAATGACGTAAAGGCATCAGAAATGCTTTTGGTTTCTCCACGTGTCGGGAGTGCAGGCTCGATGTTTGACATGCTGACGAAAGAAGAATTTAAAGGTAAGTATGGAATTTTGTACAAGGACACCTTTATAAAACGAGATATTGACTTAAAAGTTGTAGACGATCTTGCTCAGTCGCAAGGGGTGTCAACAAATCTGTTTATGTACAATCTATCTCAAAAACATGAAAACAGGGAACAATTTTTAGATGCTGTGGGACACCTTGCAAATCTGTACGATATTACCAGACAGGGTTCAACAAAGGGATCTATGGCAATAGACTTCACAAATAACGCTGTAAAGGTAGGAGAATATTTAGAACAAAATGTAGTAGATGGTAAACAACAAATTCTTTTAATTGAGGGTTTGACTGGTTCTATTTTGTCTGAGAATGAACGAAACTTGCTTGCCGTAAATGTAAAAAATCCGGACATGTTTAGGGTTGGAAAAAATAAAGAAGAAGCGTTCAAGGCAGTGTATGGAAGTTCTTTTGAAGGGTTTCAAAGAAGATTACAAGCAGCGGAGTCTGCAGATAAAAAACTTGCCATATATGCCACAATAGTGGGAACAAAAATCAGCACTGTAAAAGGAACTCTTTTGGATAGTGCCGTTAATCTTATCGAAGGATTCTTTGGGCCATCAGGTCAAGTTGAACAACTTATGGATATTTTAGGAAGTTTTGGTCCCGACGAACAAGATGAAAAAGCAATCATACAGGCACGACTTGAGGCTTTAAGAGCAAGCGGCACCGGAGAGAGAGCAAAGAGAGACACTCTAGCTTTTATCATTGCAGCCGACATGGCTCGTGCTGAAGACTCATCAGGTAGATTATCTGATGGAGACTTACAACGTAACCTCCAAAAATTGACGGGTGGAGCAGGGACTAAAGTAGGAGAAGTTCGTTCTATCGATATAGTTAGAGACACTATAAGATTTCAAAGAGAAAATTTATCAAATTTAAACATGCTTATACTTTCTAAGGGGCAAAGAGGATTTGACGTAGAACTTCAAGAACGCATAAGAGCTTTGCAGGTACGAGATGCAGTTGTTCGCTCTTATAATCAAACTCTACAACCCGAAACAGAAATACAACCACAAGATGCTGCGCCTGTGTTACCAACAGCAGAGGATTTAATAGTATCTAGGGATGAAAACGGTTTAATCACTACAACGACAGGTGCAGCGGCTGTCGGATTTAATCCGGAAACTGAAGATACATACATTATGAGAATAGATGGCGATGGTAACCCTGTATACTATAAAGTCGATTCCGACGGCACTGTAACAGTAGTCGATTCGGAAGAGGCTGGTTCGTATACTACACCTTCGACTGTACAGGTTGAACCTCCTAAAAAGATTACGCCTCAACAAAATCAACAGACTGCGCCTCAACAAAATCAACAGACTGCGCCTCAACAAAATCAACAGACTGCGCCTTCACCGAATGTTGACGATATTACGTCCGGAGATTTTAGCGGACAAGCTAGGACCGAACCTCTTCTAGAATTAGAACCTGATCAACCGGGGGGTGGTCGAGCACAACAAGAAGTGCAGCCACAAATGTTAGAATCAGATTATTTTGGTCGAACAAAATCTCTACCAAACGGTAATATCATCATAGATGATGACGACTCTACTCAATACAAGAGACAAGAAATAGGCGGAAAAGTATATCTAGTGCCCGTAATGTAAGGTAGGAAGTAAGCATGGCTGAACAGCAAAATACTATGTACGGTTTTGATAAGAAGCTACAGGCTATACCAAAAAGGTTGTCTGCAGGTGTAGACCCGTCTGTTGCTACTGTAGACTTATCAAAGATTGCTGCAGAGGATCTAGCAAGACAGCGGGGGCAACTTGCCCCAAAAACGGACGCGGAAATGGAAAGCACATTTCGCGCTATGATGAATAGCACCACTCAAGCTGAACTAGATCAGTTTGGTGTAAAGAAACTTGGCGACTTTATTTTAACACCGGATACCTTAAAATTAATAAGAGACAATAAGGCTAAACAAGCAGAACTACTTGGCAGATTTAAATTAAATCAACAAGTGCCTCAACAAGATCCTTTTAAGTTAGCCGTACCTATGTCTGGCCCTAATTTTGAGAAGGTGCGTCTACCTCAGATCGTTAAAAACTTGCCTCAAGATCAACAAGATATTGTTATGGAGGTGGTAAGAAACAGACAAAATGTAGCAAAAATGCTAGATGAAAAAAGTTCTCAAGTACCGTTCAAAGGACAGGAAATTATACTAGAGTCTTTTAGCACAGGCGATTTAGTAGATGAAGCAAACAGAGCGTTCAAAGCTATACCCGGTGATTTTGCTAGACTACCCACGTTTTTTGCTATGATAGGAAACGCATTGTGGGCGGGTACAGCAGCACAATTTGCTGAAGATGAACCCAATGGAATGGACAAAGGTTATAAAGAAAAATTTGTAGAAAGTTTTGGAAGCAACATGCAAGGCTTTGGTGAATTTATACAGCCTTATGAAGACTTGTTAAATAAATCAGAGATATTTGATTCTGCAAATAAGACTTTTAATCGCTGGTATAAAAACAAATTTATAGAAAAACATGGGGCTGATGAATGGAAGAAATTACATCAAGATCCTGTGTATAAGGCCATGTTACCCGGTGATCCAGAGTTCGATGAGAATAGAAGGGACGGGAAGGGCTACCTTGTGGAAGTCTTAAATGAGGATGGTAGCGTTCAATACAAAGATAGACCTTTACCTCCCGAACTAGTTAGCGATTTGATTGACGCGGCATATCAAGAACTATCATCTAGTGACAAAGCTATACTGTTTGGAGGTACGCAAGCACCGTTTACGTTGGGCCTAACTGCCATGAGTGTAGCGAAGGGAACAGCGATTGCTGGAAAGATAAATAAAGCTAGAAAAGATGATCCAACTCGTTACTCTCAAATGGATGATTTTGAAGTATATAAAGATATAAAGAAAAACAGCCAGACAGGTGCGGCACGTCTAGCACAAAATAAGTTTGTTCAACTAGCTTTAGGAGGTGCTACATTAGGTGCGACGTATGTTTCAAAAGGAACTATACATCGTGGCACCACAATGAATAAACACTTCGACACACTCTCCATGTATGAAAAACAAATTGATGATGCTGAGAAAATTATAAAAGATAAAAACAGCACTCCTCAAGCAGTAGAAAATGCAAGGGCGGATCTAAAAGTCTTTAAGCAAGGATTCAATACCTACAAAGCAAAGTCGGGCGGTTCTACAGGCATTTTTGCTAACTTTAACAACCCCTATCAACGATCACTTCTTGCGGATGATATTATGATTTCCGCTGCTGTGGGATATGCTCCCGCTATTCTTAGCTGGGAAAAGATAGGCATGGATAATGATGTAGCAGAAATCTTAGCTATGCTGACTGCTCCTATACTCGCTCCGGGAGTAACACGAGCTACAACAATGCTAGGTATGAAAGCCTTAGATAGAGCTACGCTGGGAGGTGTTACAGATTTTGCCACAACTCTAGAACACGCTACCTTTATTCCATTTATAACTCCCGGCATGTTGGCAAAGGGAGAAGAGTCGTCTATTCGTGCAGCTATGGAAGCTAACGGAGTTGCCGTCACAGAAAAATCTATAGAAGCCTATCAAACCATGTCAAAGATATACCAATCTTTGAAGCCTGAGTTTCAAGTGCGTGTGCATGAAGGTTTGCAACGGTACAACAATACTATGAAATCTATCGAAACTTTTATGAGGGGCATCAAAGCTCCAGATGGAAATCTAGCTTTCACTGAACAAGAGATTGCTGACAATATGGGAACTCTTCATCTTTCTTTGGCTCATGCCACAGGATTAGCCCCATTTATTGCAGTACAAGCACGTAGCGGAGGAAGAATATCTAAACAAGATTTAAGAGATGCAGGTAAACTCGACGAGGTAATGGCTGCTCTTGCAGCAGAAGAAGCTAATTATAAAGGTATGGACACCCTTCTTCGTACTTTGAGTGCTAGTATTCTAGAAAAGTCAGGAGTAGATTTGGATAGCAACGAGCCGTTGCAACAGATGCTTGTGCAGCTAGGACAAGTTTCAGATGAAGGAATGATAAAGCTTAATCTTAAAAAACAAGAAATGATGACTATCATAGATGATTACGCAAACGATCTTGATTTTGTAGATGAAAGAACCCTAGAGAGAATAGTAAGATTTAAAACATTTCTATCCGAAGAAAAAATACGTGAGCCTATAGAGCAAGCACGGCTAGTAGAGGACACTGCTGTAAAAATTCTTGATTCAGCAAGAAGAGACTCTCGTGCCCTAAGTAAATTTTCTAGACAATTAACAGAAAGCCAAGTAAATCAAGAGGCAAACATAATCGCTGATCGTATATTCGATATCTCGTATGGAGCTAGACGACAAAGAGTCAGTGCTGCCTATCGCACTGCAAATGAGTATATTCCAGAAGGTGCCGAAGAAGCCGTAACAATAGACTTAGCTCCGGTAGCTACCAAACTTATGAACCTCACCGACGAATATGCCGATAAACCTTTCTCTTACTTTTTTAAGGGAGGGTCTAGCTTCTTTGCATCAGGTGTAGGCAGGGATGCACGATTTGCATTTGAATCTGCAGCTAGGAGAGGCATAATCGATACTATGCCAAACTCTGAAGATATAGACAGATTGTTTGATATATACAGTGCTATTCCTAATTTGAAAGTTAGATTGAATAAAGATAAGAATGGAAACGTAGAACGTAACTACACTAAACTTGCACTTATGATGGCAGAACACAGTGGAGAAAACGTAGCTGAGTTAAAATACTTTAAAGCGTCTGTAGAAGAAACAGAAGCGATCTACAGGTCTTTCAGGGACGCACAGGCAAAAGTAAAAGAGGATAGCCCTCTCAATTTAGATCCATCATTTGCAGAAGTTGTTAATCAAGCCTATAGAGATACAGATGAGGGCTTGTTGCCTCTGATTGAACAAGCAAGAGACACACATAAAAAACTCATAGGTTTGCAGACGGATAAAAATAGATACGCAGGGGACGTGATAAGAGGGAGAGATAGAACAAAAGAAAACATAGATTTTGATGTTGTAGATAGAAAAGAAGGTCTGCATTATTATCCTATAGACAGAAACAAACCTTTAGCACCATTTACAAATATAGCGACTTTAGCGAGAAAAGTTGTTCAAGAAACAGATTTGAACAAGCAAGAAGAGTTGTTTGGTCAGATAGAAGTAGAAAAAAATAGACTGATGATGTTTTATGGTGCAGGAATGATAACTGACAACAGAGGCACACCGGGGTATGGCTTTGATCTTACCGATAGAAAGCAAAGAGTGGTTGCTGACGCTGTGGGCACTTTGTTAGAAACTCTAATAGGTAAAGAAGTTGCCGTAGCCTATCAAACTACATTGCAAGCCACCACGGAAGTTGCACAACAATTAGCAGGACAAGCCCCTGATAAGGCACGTAGAGGGGCATTGAAACGATTAAAACAGAGTGCAGATTATGATACAAGCAGGGCAAAAAGAGTAACTGAACTAGAAAAAATACTATCAATACCAGTGACTAACGTAGATGGAAATCCTAGTAGAAAAAACCTTGTTCGCGCAGAGATAGAGCATTTTTCTATCAAACTTGACGATCTCTTACGAACCGATGCAAATACCCGACAGCAGTATCAAGATGTCGTAGAAAGAATAAAAGGCAACGAGGGGACACTAAGAAAGGCTGCAGAACAGGATGTAGATAAGTTAAACAAGACCCTAAGAGAGATGGAAACTTTTGAAGGCGTCATGGCAAAGCCCTCCGTGTATTTTGATATGGTGTTTGAAAACGCTACTCCTGAAAGTATTGAAAGACACATAGGTAAATTTGTCAGTCAAGGCATGGATGAGGATGAAGTTAGGGCAGGACTAAAGTATATGTACCTTCGTGGTATCGATGCCAAAGCAGGAAAGAAAACAGAGTTAGTCGCAAGTGATGTCACTCAAGTTGTCCAAGATGCCAGCGTATTGATAGACTATGTATATGGCAAAAAGAATGCCCCTGTAATGAGGGCTGTTCTTGGAGAAGAACACTACGAGTTTATGAAGAATATTGCAGACTGGGCAGATGTAGCAATAGGTAATAATCTAGGCTTTAGAAGTGACCCAGATCTACGGGGTATGTCCATAGAAAGTCAGTTTTCTAGAGTGTTTAACTTAGCACGTGGAATGGTTAGTCCTATATATGTAGGCACTGAAGTTACTGCTCGTGCCCTTATGATAAAACAACAGACTTTAATTGGATTAGCTTTAGGGGATAAGGTTGCAGCTAGAATAATTGGGGAGATGCTCAATAGTCCCAAGCCTGTGTCTCGCGCAGATATGAAATTATTAGGTAAAAGAATAGAAAACTACCTCGTTACTGATATCATTCGCAGCGGCGGCGAGATGCCTACCTTAAATCAACTGCTTGGGGAAGAAGTATCTAAGCCACAGGCAGAACTTGTAGAGGAAGAAGTTGCGATTCCTCAAAGAGAAGCGGAAGAAGAACGGCTTAGAAAAATTGCAGCAGGAGAAACTTAAAATGAAGACTTATAACAATGGCCCACGTAAACGTATGATGTATGGTGGCGCAGCAAAAAACAAACCTATGATGTACGGCGGCACAGCAGCTAAAAAGAAACCCCGCAAGAAAGCTTACGGGGGTGGCATGATGACATCGACACAACAACAACAAAACATGATGCAAAATCAAGCCATGCAGCAGCCTATGATGAAAATGGCTAAAGGAGGTAAATTTCCTGACCTTACAGGGGATGGTAAAGTTACACAGAAAGATATTTTAAAGGGCCGTGGCGTTATCGACTAGACGTATCTGCCCGACTTTTCCATAATCTCCTTCGACATAGAACTCAGGTAACGAACAAGGGACGCGATAGAATGTGCCCCATCGTATTCGGGCAATCCTTTGTTTATTACCTTTTCTAATTCCTCCGGGTTTATGCAGTCGGACAAAAGTTCTACCTTTCCGTCCTGCAGCAAGTTCGCCTCGAACTTAAATAGAAATGCTTTTTTTGACATCAGATAACTCACTTATCGGAAGGTTGTAGCAGTCAGCCTTGAACTCAAAGCTGTTTGCGGGTTCTACGTAACCCCGCTTATATTTAGTTGCCTTCGCATAGAAATCTGACTTGGATATCTCACCTAATATCCACGCTTGTGACATGTTAATCAAGATACGGACAAACACATAGTTGTCGCAATCTTGTGTGGCCCCATGTGCAGCCACTGAGCAGTCATAGTGTGGATAGGGACGTGTGTTGCAGCGTTTCGTCTTTACATCGATACGCTCCCCGTCCCTAACTAAATCGTAGTCATACGTATTAGACTCTGTAGCCCCTGTAAAGTCCGCTACAATCACCTCGCCAATCGCGCCCACAACATGACTCTTACTGCCTGTTATGCTGCCCTGTAGATTACCTACTTGGGCAGCTTTCTTTTTTGCGCGATTGATTATCTCAGGTGTTATAGCTACCTGTATCATGCTGCACTCAGGTCCACGACTTCACACACACCCGCTGTACAGGCTAATTCACGCGATCCAGTGGTGTTGTCTTCTCGTTCGAAGTCAGTGAGCCGTGACCAGTCTAGATTTACGTACGTCATACGATCCTTCCATTCGATGTAGTCATCAGGCTCTATGTCTTGATATGGTGCCTGTTGATATGTGTGGTCAGAGAACGGCAAAAATGACACGCCAGATGCCACGTCGAAGTTCTCGTACACCCACGCACCCACTTCCATCCACTCATCCTCTTTGACGGTGACAGTGATGGATGGCTTGTGTTCACACCAGTGTATAGCATATGTCTTCCACAGTTCAAGCTGCTGTATCGCAGTTGTATCTGTACGCATGACAGCACCCTCTGGTGACTTCATAGGAAATGAGAACACCATCACTGACTCTGGTTTCATCACGTCACGTTCTGCTGGCACACCGGAGTCTACAAGAAACTGTGTGAGCGGATCTTTTGAGTCTCCACGCACAGTGCGTATGTAGTATTCGCTGTGTCTAGCGTGTATACCGCTTGCTGCGTCCACTAGCTGAGACACAGTGCCCGACGGCTTGACACAGGTAATGGCACTGCTTTGTGGGATTCCTAGAGTCTGGGCATACTGTCGATTCGTTTCTATCGCTGTGTCGCGCATTTTTTCTAGCCAGATTTTGGAGTCTACGTTCTTCGATAAAACGGAGTGATCCATAATACCAGTTAAGGACACGCCCAATAATCTTTCTTCCTCTGTGTTGTCTTTCCATACTTTCCTCAAATACTTGAAGTCGGTAAGGGTGGACTGTATCGTTCCCAAGATGGTAGCTAGACGCACCTTACGCTCTAGGGTCTTGAGTGTATCGTGTTCACGCACCACTACTTCTGACAGGTTACAGAATTGGTATGGGCGCAAGATAATCTCACTGCAGGGGTTGGTGCCCCACATATGTCCTGCCTCACGTCGTCCGTTGCGAGAAACCTGTTTGTCTGCAGCCTCACGGTTGAAGATACCACGCTCTCCTGACTTGGAGTCGTACAGGGCAAGCCACTCACGCATAAACGTGCCCATCTCTGGCTTACACTTGTAGGCTACAGAATTGTTGGCTAGAGCACGTTGTCCTTCGTGCTCCCACCATTGCCCTGACTTAGCGTGTGCCATCTGATCATCGTTCAGATTCGACAAGCTAATCAGCGCAGAGCGGCGCACTCCCCCCACGACTACAACCTCTCCCACCTTGCACATAAGATCGTGACACTCAATAGGATATAGTCTGCGCCCCTTTGCTTTCTTAAATGTTTCTATCGTAAAATTAAACAAGTCTACCAGAGGCTGTGGTCCGGATGCACGGCCTCCCATAATCTTCAAACGTGCACCAGCAGGACGCACACCATCCACGTTGTATTGCGGAACTTGCCCTGCGTAGAGTAGAGCAATCAACTCACGATACGCCTTTGCCCATCCCGGCTTGCTATCTGCTACGTTGATTACCGTGTTCGATTTACTAAAGTTGTCCGACACTATGGGTAGCTTCTCTACATTCTCACGCTCTACAGAAAACCCTACGCCTGTGCCACACATCAAGATATACATACACTCATCGAACGCACGAGGGCTGTCTACAGGAATGTAGCTGCAGTTGTAGCCACAGATATTGTCTCGTGCTAGAGCGGGACCAGCGGTCATCATGGCCCTCATAGACGGCATGATTTCAAGATTGAGGATAGCCTCACGCAAGTCTTCTACGTCACTGTCAGGAAGAACGTAGTCGAACTTGTCCTTCAGATGATCTGACATAAACCCTATGTAACGATCTACAGTTTCATCGAAGTTCTCACGTCGTCCTTCATCTTCTATCCAACGGGCATAGCGTGACTTGTGTATAAACTCTTGGTAAGGAGTGGGTAACAAATTATTCATCGTCTTGTCCTTCTTTTTGATTTGGATAATATACATAGACTGCAGAATTACAGCTTGGACAGTGCAAGTTCGTAACCATAGCGTAGTCCCATTCTTCCTCTAAGTCGTGATCACCGCCCCATATCAGTTCGTGTTTGCAGTGCCAACAATTCATGTTTTTGTTTCAATTAATCTGTTGAGGTAGAACTGCGCTTTCTTGAGATCTTCGATTCCGTTTTTGTATCGATATCTCCAGAGGTACTTGATGATGTTTCCTTGCAGGTAATATTCGTAGCCATTGTCTGTCGCCGCCGCGATTGCATCAAGGCATTCGATACCTGCTTGATTGTAGTGTGACGGGTTATTGACGTTATCAACCAACTCTCCATTTATTCTCTGTTTCATATACTCTTCGTGTCTCATTGCTTTTTCCCGAAGTCTATCTTGATTACATTTGTGCCGTTTTCTCGACTGATGTCGGGAGTATTTGTGGCCTCTGCTATAGATTCCCTCACGTGTTCGTGGGCTAATCTTGACATACCTGCAGCGGTAACTCTATCAAAATCCGATTCGATAAGTTCCATGATACCGTTGAGAACTATAGTGCCAGCTTCAAAGTACTGAGAGTCATCATCGTCCGTCGTATCGTAAGCTGTTATAGAAAATGATTCATCATCTAGTTTATTAAGTATGACGTACCACCTGTTGGGTAAGAGACTTGCTTTCTCTAGTTGTTTATCATCAATCTTCATCTTTTAACCACTCCTCCGGAACTGCACCTTCAGCCCATTCGAATCCGTGTTTATCGGCCCACATACCATACGTGGTTTTACTGCCTCTGTATATCTTGTTTTTAGAATTAAGAAATACTATTCGTATATCGTGGTCAGGATACTGTTCCTTTACAAGCTGCATCTTCACTCTGTCACCCTTATCAAAGTAGCCCTTCGCTTCAATGAATATCTTTTGATCAGGCAAATAAAAGTCTGGAGTGTACGTTCTTGGTTTGGGCACATAGGTCAATCTTGTTGACTCGTACTCGTAAGGCACAGACTTTCTAGCCAATGACTTAGCCATGTTCAGTTCAAAGTTAGACCTAAATTGTGATCTCTTCACAGTTGCATTCCTATCGACCCCATTCTTTTTAGCACGTACCCTGCGACCTTTGGGGATTGTTTTTCTAGGATAGAAAGTTCGTTTGTCAAGTGGATCAATGGGACGCATACGTTGGCTCCTGATTGTGACACCTTAGATATCTTAGATAGTTCCGATTCTAGATGCAATATGTCTCGCTTCTCTGTGTGAAAGGACAGGGTTCCTGTCTCGCTGTGATTCTCACGCAAGCACATAGGTAAGCCTCGTTGACTCTGTCTGATGTACACCAACTTCCTGTCCCCACCCTCGCCTCTAGATGACTCTACATAGACGTGATATAGGTCAGGGTTCATGTCCATTAGATCTACTTCGTAGTCTCTAACGAATAGGTATGGCATATCATAGTTCCCTCTTCTTGAGACGTGTATACCAAACTAACGGAGGGAACTTAGCTTTCGATGTAACCTTACCGTGTATTTCAGCTTTGGGCCAGCAGTGAAACTTGTGCCCACAGAATCCACACGGCTTGGGCATAAGCTTATTACCCGTGCGAACTATGCCACCGTCCTTATACGTTTCGAACTCTTCTGGAAAAGGCTTGAAAGGCTTCGACTTTGGGTCTGTCAAAAACTTGACACGTTCTTCAGCGTCCGCCATATATTTGACACGGTCTTCATCTTGCCACTCTGGGGCATCGACCACAGCAATCTGCCCACCAGATTTGTTTATGACGATCCAACCCCCAAACGGCATATTCATAGCAGTAGCGTACAAATATCCCTGCATCACATAGCCAAACGGATCATCCTCTTTTATAGAGTCGTAGCCACCGAATCCGAACTTGTGTTTGAAAGCCCAGTCACTAGCGGACTTGATGTCCCACACCTTCTCGACACCGAACTCATCCCGTATGATAACGTCGAGGGTGCCCCGTATCTTGTGACCAGCTATTTCTAGTTCTACTTCTTTTTGGAAGTCAACGATATCTATACCAGCTTCGCGCATGATACACATCAGCATAGCTTCTGATAAGTCACCAAACCAAAAACGAGTGGGAGCGTTGTAGGGTAGTTCTTCTTTGTGTCCATCCCTTTCTAGGATTTGTTGACACAAGTGTCTACCTAAACCAGACATACGTATTCGATACGTTCTGTCGTCCTTAGATATTTGTTTAGCTGCAGACTCTTTGCAGTCTTTTGTGAACTGCGCCAAACTAGACAGGGAGACATTTACGTCCCCCTGCCCAACTTTATTTAGATAGTCTTGGAGTTTAACCAGAAGCAGCATTACTGAACTCAGCGGCAAGATCTATGTCGTCACCGCTAGAGATCAGCTTTACAGCCTCACGATGTTCACCCATCACCGTATCGTTGTGGGCTTTGATTGTATCAGCGAAGTTAGCCATCAAGTCCTTGTCGTGATCAGTCAAGGTCTTAACGACACCAGCAGAAGAGGGAACAGGAGTCCAATAAGTTACACTACCCTTCTTCTGTTTACTTGTAGTCAACTTCATCTCAGTCAAGACCATCAGCTTATTCTGTTTCGCAAGCGACGAAACGAAATCAGCAATAGGCTTGAAGCCTGACCGTTTGAAGTACGCCACAACTGGCTCATTCACCACATCTACAGGCGTACCATCTGCTTCACGAAAAGCACCACTGATATGCCCGTACATCACCTGATTACAGACAACTGCACGACTAGACAAGTATTGTGGATCATCTTTATCTAGGGCATTCTCTTCATCCCTCGACAAACGACCACACTTATCGCCGCCCTCAGTGTCTGGAAAAGCACCTCCGAAGGAAGTCTTTTGGAT
>CEOA01029819.1_pt1 | contig 15557 bp, 17 predicted proteins | sample 530251 | NCBI WGS metagenome assembly CEOA01 (sample SAMEA2619838, study PRJEB7988) | marine metagenome | biome: marine biome (ENVO:00000447); feature: surface water layer (ENVO:00002042); material: "saline water (ENVO:00002010), including plankton (ENVO:xxxxxxxx)" | depth 5 m
TCGTTCTAAGCGGCGAGCGCGTATTTCAGATCTTAAAGCCTCTCCACCTTGCCTAGTTATATTCTGATTAAAATCGGACTCGCCCCCATAAACTCCAGAACCGAGTCCAGAAAGAGCATCACCAGTTCGAGAGCCCGATCTAAGGTTAATTATAGAACCACCTTCCGACTGATCGTCTGTGCTCCATCGGGGCCCAATGATATTAGTTATGTTGCCTTGATCATCACGAATAATTCCTTCAACGGCAGGATCCTGATCGGGCCGGCCGACTGTGGTGTCAGGAAGAAGGGTGTCGGGTATTCCACGACCAGCTTGAATACTATCCTGAATGGACATATTTCCGGAAGAACCCTGGGCGTACTCCGCACACTTAATATTTATCGGATAAATATACCTTTGTACAAACTCTTTAAAATCTGGATTAGCATAGTTATTGAAAAGGTTAAATATCTCAACACCAGTCCAATAAACCAATCCCAAAGTCCTATGGGTCTGACTATCTCTAAGCTTAGGCCAACCTACCCTTAGATACTTTGTGGCTCCGTTTCCAAAAATATATTGAATATCTAATAACTTGTAGCTCCCCTCTTCAATTAATATTTGGATCTTGTCCTGTCTTGTATTCAACACTTGACCCAGGTTGATATCCATCCTATTTTCATCAAGAAAGGTTTGCAATGCCGTGATAAATCTATATAATTTCCTTGCCTCGTCCCTCATCCTTAAATTTTTAAGAGGGCCCCATGGTAAGCGAATCGGCCGTTCGTAGTGTTCTCTTAGGATTTTTGCTACAAAATCAATCTTTGTTTTAATCAAGCGAACGTCGTAAGTAACCACCAGAGGTCGACGGTCAGGTGGAGGCACATAATTAATATTAGGCAGGGGATCGAAATCCCTAAAGGGTATTGTTACTAAGATTTTTAATTTAGCGGCCGGCCGGTGTCCAACGTAATATTTCAACGCAGGGGCAGTAGGAGCAGATACAGCAGTTTCCATATTCGCTTCAATAAACTGTGTCCGTTGTTCTGTAGTAACCTCCTTCATGTAATATTCTATAAGCTTGTCAACACCATAAGATACATAAGCACGAAGCCTTGTGATATATTGTTGACCTGAACCAAGAGCATCAAATTGATGAACTCTTGAGGGGTTTGGAATTAGAATATCTTGATAAGCTTTATCAACAACAACAGAATAGTCACAATTTGCAGGATTCAAATAACCATATTCTAAAGGCTTTACCGTCCAATCTATTGGTATCGAATCTGGCTTAGGAGTGCAAACTGGAATTACGCTTATTACAGGATCCGGTTGCAAACAACTTTCTGTTGCGGATTCAATGGCATCAGGATTAAACCCTGAAGAACTGTAACCATAATCAGTAGCCTCAGTTGCACGTTGTGTGGTGTCGGCTGCTGACGAGCGGCCGGGCTGGCCAATAACAGATTCTAAATCCCTTGATGTTGCTCCCTTTCCAAGACCAACTTTCCCATTTGAGGTTTGAGCGCCTCCAACAGGGCTTGTTTTAGCTGGTGTGGCAGGCGGATACCCTGGAATAAACGAAATACTTTGCTTGCTCTTACTCGGAGTGCCTGTAGAAGCTGGGCTCGTTGAAGAGGTCGACGAACCTTTGCCACTAGTGCCCCCTGCGTTTGTTGGAGAAGTTGCTGGTGCTGGCACGGTTTTCTTTGCGCTGGCCAGTGCTGGAAAGAAAAGAATTAGTATTGATATGAGTATAAAAACAAACATATTATCTATTAATTAGTGTTGTTATATCTTGAACAGATATACTCTCTCCCAAAGGGCTTTGTATGGTTATAGTCCAACATTACCCCATTCATTCTGTGCATTTGTAAAGCCAGAGAGCCATGAAAAAAGTGATTAATGGCAACCTTGGTGGCTACGGTCCCCAACTCAATCGATGGGGTTGTTTGTATCGGAAGTGGAAAGGGTCCAAGCACAACGCCTTGGTGTGTATGTAGTGCGAGCGCTGTATTTAGTTGGCTTTGTTCAAGAAGTATTCCATCAACAATTCCATTCAATTTGCCAACCCAAGTAACCAAAGAGGAAAATGCTTTCATCATATTTGTTCCCTTAATCATGGGCTGCAAATCCCTGTCATCATTTCCTGCTATCAAGTCAATCCCACCAACTCTTTCTATCTTCCCACCCATAGAATTCAAAGGTTCTGGCCTTGTAACCAATTTTATTCCCTCTCGACCTATAATCCTCACAGCATCTGCCTTGATACCCACAGCAGACCTGGTCTTTGACATGCCAACTTTGCCGGGATTTAAATCAAAGTAATGATCGATGTTTGCTTTTTGGCTTATATATATCCTGGCTGCATCTTTTTCAAAAGAGTTATCAACAAATAATTGTTCTCCATTTTCGTTTACTGCTCCAATATTGTCCATCGCCATTCTGCCGACAACCAAATCAATTCTCGCAGACTGATGTTCCGCACCATACCCCGATATCCTGCTGCCAGGTCGATCTCTTCCTATGACAATTTGAGCACCGTTTTTGTTTTCTATAACATGTTCATTGTCTGATCTTACATAAGTAGGAAAACCTTCCAACATCTTGGAACCGGCTACGCCCTTGTGACCAAGTTCGACGCCTTTTCCAGATTTTTTTGTCGCTCCGGGAGAAAGAGATTTCCAATTCAGCGCTCCTCTGGTAGGCGTGGGTTTGAATCTTGACTTACTTGATTTATGTGCCATAAATTTCTCCTTAAGGATTAAAACCTAGTTAGGTTCCCTCTCCCCCTGCAGGAACCTCATCACCTTCTGCGACTTCCTCTGGGAGTTGGCCGAGCGCGGCCAGGACCCGCTCTTCATATACTGCAGAAAAATCAAGAAAACCAATGATGGATCGCATACTTGTACCCCCTCCAGTTAACGATCTTTGCTTATTTATTAGATCAACATTGTACAATTGCGTGCCACGTGATCTTTCATATCCCGGTGGAATGATGGCGTTTTCCCCTCTCCCATCGGGTTCGTTGGATGTACCAATTACATCAAGAGTTTGCGCCCTAATTTCAGGGCGCGACCACAACTCATCATACCCTCTGTACCCTGGTTTACCTGGATCACTCCGAGAACTAGATACATGTCTGTGACCTATCACTACATATCGTGAAAGTTCGCTGCTAGTAACCAATTGAATTACAGCCTCAACTTGTGCTTGGGAGATACCTCCATTTTCATTTGCCCTACCTTCGAAATCAATACCAACAGAGAATTTGTTTATCGAGCCAGCATGCCAGGCATAAAATCTATCAGGATCCAACAACATTATAATAGTTCCATCATTCATAATTATAAAATGAGTAGAAACTTGATCCTCTATATATTTTTGCCTTTCTGAGTCCCAAGTTTGATCCTTGGTACCCAGACGAACCCACATATTTACTGCATTGCTAGGAGTACTACTATGACCAGTTTCAGTGGTGTGTAAAACAATTGTCGTGATGTCTTCCGATCGACGGGACCATGGTGGGCTTTCCGCCGGAATTGAGGGCATTTGTTCACCTGTTAAAGCATATGTTATTACCTGCTCAAGGTTAACGTCGCGGGGAACATCAATATCCAGTGCTGCAAATACTTGAGTAAAGACGTCTGCCAATGCAGACGGATTAGTCATGCCAGCATCTCCTACTTTGTATCTGCCACCTTTAAAACTTCTAGCATTAGTATAAGTAACAGAAACAATATCTCCAGGATTTGGAATGGGATAATTAACATCATCAATTTCCGGCAAACAACAGCCTACCTCAAAATGTGCTTTAATCGCTGACCAGTATTTAAACTGCTGTTGTTTCGAACCTTTTGGATTGTATTGAGCGGGGTTTGGTATATGATCGTGAAGGCCATCAACCCTAACCACAATCCACGGCAAATTAGTTTTGCCGGGGCGGCCCGGGATGCCTTGTGAGGAACTTTGCTGCTCGGTGGTATCGGCTGGGTTTCCGTTCACGGGGCGATCCTGTGGAGGTGTGCCGGTATCACCCTCCGTAGCGCCCTCTCCGTCACCTTGTGTAACAGATGGAAGATCTATATCATATGCTAAATAACCAGGAGGAGGAGTCGGATATGGTACGACACCTGGAAATGACCAAATCACCTGAGCCTTGAAAGGTCCATTAAAAGGAGTCTTATCTCCCTTATAGGCTTGCACGGCAGCAAAGTTTTGAGCGCCGATGCCATCAATGTTTCTAGATGAGGCGCTTTCTCTTAAAGGATCCCTAGTTTGATTGGAATCTTGAGAAACAAACAACTTGTAAGGATTCTTTTCCGGTTCAGGGAAAGTTGTTGTAGTGTCGTCAGCCAACTCATGCCACCTCTTTGATCATATCAAATAAGTCATCTTTGTCTTTTTCTGACAAGCCCTCATTCTTAGATTGTTTTTTCTGCATAAGGGCGGCAATCTTTACTAATTGTTCGTTGGATCTTTGAAGTGTTTCAAGATATTTTGCTGCGACCATTCCAAGTTGTTTATGGCTGTATGTATCTTCCGAGACAAGTCCTTCTAACTGCTCTAATAGCTCTTTTGCCTTGTCCCGATCTTCTCTAACATTGTCGACAGCTTCTCCCAAATATGAGTCCAAGTCTTTCACTACAAATCTCCTTCATTCCATTTACCTTTAAAATCGCGATATTTGGAACGCATCTTGTTCAGACTATTAACAATCTGCTTGGTGTTGAGGCCAGTAATTTCCCTCATGTATAGATAAATAGCTTTTTTATTGAAAATTTCGATATCTTCGCTATTCTCTAAAAGAATCCTAACAGCATGCAAAACCTTTTTATCATTTGGCTTTAATTTACCCGTGTCCCAAGAGTCAATTTCTTTCCACAGTTGAATCCAGAACTCCCCCTTCTCTCTTTCAGTTTCATATTTATTATATGTAACAAGATGTCTGTTTTCCAAGTCCCTAGGGATCTCATCAAAACCAACCTCTCTCTTAACTTGTTTAGAAGTTTTCTTGACCTTGTGAATGAACCAGTTTTTTGTGATTACGGAAAAATAAGAAAATGCTTTTGATCCTTTATTGGGATCGTATTTGTCCAAAATCATCGTGAGCCATATCTTACACTCGTCACGAAGTTGAACAATGTTTGGTAGATTGGTAAATTTATAGGTGAAAATAATCTTATCAACCATCTCACTAAAAGCTGGTTGTATAAAATTTATATATAATTCCGTCCTTTCTTTTACGTCTTCTATTTGTGCATATCGAACTATCGCATCTTCATGAACTTGAGTAAAGTAGTGCTTTTTACTCCTCTTCCTCCGCTTCCTCGTCTGTTTCTGTGTCATTGAATAAATCCTCTATTTCTTCATCACTTGTTATGGTATATATATCCTTATATACTTTGATTTCTCCCGCTACTTGCTTAGCATGTTTCAGAAGATTCTGTAGTGTTTCATCACCGTAAAACGTTTCAAGTTCATATACAGCAGAGAGATGATTGGAAAATGTTTCAATTGTCCCAGCAGTGTTTTGGACACTTTCCGATAAAAGAGTAAAATTCCTCAACAACCACCTTAAATAGAGAAATAAAAATACATTTAAAGCAATGGATAATATTAATGCTACTGTTATTTCAATCATCTTTATATACCTGATTACTTAATTCTCTTTTTTCTTCCTCTACTTCCTCTCTTACATTTTCTATGTATTCCTTTACAACGCTACCAACTGGGCGCTTTTTATCATCTTGGCTTTTAACCAATATTTGAGGCATAGAGGGAATTCGTTGAAGCGTCTCCTTGGAATCACATTCTTCACAATCTGTTAATTTTTCCTTGATTGAATGTACTGTTTGAAAAACTACTTCGCAAGCCTTACATTTATATATGTATCTAGGCATCCTCGTTATCAAACTTAACGAGTGGCGGGTTTGTTACCACCAGTTCTTCACTATTGTCATCCACCACCAATTCAAAACTTTTTAAAGTTTCTGTAACGTCACTTTGTTCCATCAAAGACTTTTGTAAAGCCATCATAATAGATCCCAGTGCCTGATTAGATAATTTCATTTTTTAACCTCCTAAAGCATTCATGAATTCCTTTCTCAATCGTATATTGAGGCTCCCAGCCTAAATCCCGTAAAGGTTGGATATCCGCCTTTGTGAGCCTAACATCTCCTTTTCTTTCTGCAACATATTCGAAAACAACATTTGGAATATGTTCTTCTACTATCTTCTTCATTTCATTTAAAGATATATTGTCTCCAGTGCCCACATCAAACTGTTGGCCGTTAAATGTCCCTTCGTATTCCATTGCAAAAATGTTAGCTGACACGACATCTTCGCGATTAGCCATATCTCTTCTTTGTTCACCGTCGCCGGTAATAAAGGGGAGTTTGTCATCCCGTATATGCTGCATCCAATTTGCCACTGCCGTAGCATATGCTGTTTTTGCTTGTTGATCCGGAGAATACACATTAAAATATCTTAACGTAACGGTGTCTAAGCCGTACAGTTCAGAGTATATCCGGCACTCCATCTCCGTATACAGTTTCTGCAAAGCATACGGGCTTGCAGGGCCGTCTCCGTTGCCTACAACAGAAGAAGAGCCGGCATAAATTAATCGTTTGGCCCCGACCTTTCTAGCGAAGTTAAGAACCATACTGCCGGCGAGGATATTATTCTTCGTTGTTTTTACAGGCTCCTCAATACTATAAGCGACTCTGGGAATTGCAGCTAGATGAAAGACATACTCTGGTTTAAAATTCCAATATGCAGGGTAGACCTCACTGCCGAAATCTTCATTAAAAAAATCCCTTATATCCTTTGGAAAATCCTCTTGTAAATCGATTCCCAGAACCTCATGACCTAGCTCTTGTAGTCTTTCAAAAAGCCGAGAACCGATATATCCTTTATGTCCTGTTACTAAACACCTAGCCATTACCCACAATCACCCGATATTGAATATATTATAATACATTTTTTTAAACCTGTTAAAGCCCAATGCTTATTTAGTGACCCTATTTCCTACCACCTGAAATGTAGTTTTTTAAATCATAAACCATTTGGTCAAACTTTTCAGGATCGAATTGGTATTCCTTGCCTGCTTCGAAGGCAACAATTAACTGCTCCACTCGTTCTTTGAGAGCATTATACTGCTCTTCATAACTGTTCATAGAATCTCACCCTCTAGAAAATTCTTCCATTGTTCAATATTGTTTTTCCCATAATATCTGTTTGACTGCTTCATTGAACCCCTTCCTAGGTGCATATAAATGACATTCCCATCAGAGTCTATCACTCTATCAAAAGTCATTTCGTTGTATGGGGTTGGTAATTCTATATCAACATTTCTATTGTGAGTGTTGCGAAAGCAGAAATATTCTAAATCATTTTGCCTACAATATCTTGTAAATGCATCACCAACATCTAGCTTCCATGAGCTAGACTCTTCATCCCACTCTGGATATATAGAAGGCACGTTTAAAGCCACCTCCCTGTTGATTAACAGGCCGGATTGATGCAAAGCACCTATCCGCTGGCTTTCTGGATTATCGAACCTTGTACCCACCATTTTGCAACCCTCCTCCACCTTACTATAGAGTGTTTTCATCCAATCCGGATGAGTTGCTGCGACGTCATTATGACATATAAAAACATACTCCGAGGTTGAGTTTTGTAAACCAATCTCAATTGCCTCTGCATTACCCCAGGCGTGGCGATTAGCAGCAATAGTGTTCTTACTGGGATTATTAATCCATAGAACATTTTCGCTAACCAGTAATACATCTTCTTTATAAGAATCATCACATGCATTCTCGACGATTATGTACCTAAAATCAAAATCACCTTTATTCTTCTCGAAACTCCTAATACAACATATTGTTAACATTGGAGAACTGTAAGAGGGGATTATAAAATCAATCTGTGTTTTGCTCATTTTACTTCCTTTGTTTTTAATACCAACGATGTAGTCCATTATTATATTTTGGCTTCCAGCCTAGTTTTTCCATCTTTGTGCAGTCGACTGCGTACTTGATATCTTGACCCCATCTGTTCTCTACAAACTGTACCATATTTAAGGGAGTCAAGGAGTGCCACCCTAGGACCGTATCTACAACTTCTAAATTTTGCAGATGATTGTTTGCACCAATGTTGAGAATCTCATTTGTGATTTTGCGGTCTATGATTGTAAACAAAGCATCTATATTATCTTTGACATATAACCAATCACGAACATATTCGCCGGTGCCATGGATCGGAATCTTGCGACAATGTTTAATGCAATCCTGAATCTTTGGTATTAGCTTCTCGTGATATTGTCTTTCCCCATAATTGTTGGTGCTTCTTGTTATAACATAATCCATTCCATAAGTCTTATTATACGAAAGAACCAACATTTCTGCTGCAGCCTTGCTGGCTGAATAGGGATTGCTTGGATTGAGACGATCCTCTTCTGCAAAATATTTCTCCAAAGAATCCCCATAGACTTCATCTGTGCTTATCTGAAAGAACAGCGGCCTATCGTACTCTTTCTTGCCCCTGACTAGTTCTAGCAAATTGTGAACACCCAGAATATTACTTCTAACAAATGGAGCAGTCTCATTGATGGAATTATCAACATGGCTTTCTGCTGCAAAATTGATTAAGACATCACAACTAGGCAAGTGCTTTAATTCCGTTATATCTTGTTTGATAAGTTTATAATTCTTGTGATTATCCCATGGTAGATTCGAGTGAGCACAATAAGTAATCTTATCTATGTCAACAACGCTATGTCCCATCCTCAAAGCTTCTTCTACGAAGTGACTTCCTATAAATCCACGACCACCGGTGACAACAAATCTCATAATTCAGCCCCCAAGTTATTCATTATTACATCTATCTTGTCCCATATATTAAGATCCGGAACATATCCAAGGTTCTTTAATTTGGTGATGTCTAAATACATATTTTTGACTTGCACAATCTTGTGAAACTCCGGTGCATCAATGGAAACGAACTTGCTTTTTGAATTTAGCTTGTCTCTACAATAAGACATGATTTCTCTGATAGTTGTGGGATTGCCGCTTCCTATATTGATTATTTCATTACAAGGAGCAGCATCGATGCATAATTTAATCGCACGACAGGCTTCATCAACGTAAATATAATCTCTCACATTACTACCATCATCGTATAGATTTACATCCCTATCGTTGTAAATTTCATTGATCAAGTATTGCATCGCATTCTTCTTTTTAGAGACATCAGCATCAGTCTCACCAAAGACATTACCTAGGCGAAGTATGCGATATTTTATTTTAAATGTCTCACAGTAGGATGTTAGAAGCTGCTCAGCAGTCCTTTTCGTAATAGAATAAAATCCCCTAGGATTACACACAGAGTTTTCATGAGCAGGTAAATCATCTGTCTTTCCATACACAAACCAAGAACTGATAAAGTTGAAAACTATATCTTCCCTTCCCTTACATTGTTCTAAAACATCAATCAAGAGACTTAAATTTGTTTCAATGTCGACGTGAGGGTTGTCAAATATGTTGTAGTTGTTTGTGGTGCTTATGAAATACAGGACTTCATTTGTCTCCGGTTTTCTTTGTTCTCTAGGGATCCTGACAATATTATTGTGGTATAACTGGCAAAACCTACCACCTATAAAACCGGTAGAACCGTATACGGATATATTCTTCCCCATTTTCAAGTTATTACCCAACTTTACAAACGAGACCTTCCCAGTCTTGTAAAGTCTTGCCAGGACGACAATCAGATCCAGGTGGTTCGCCAATATACTTATATGGTTTAAATCTAGGCCAAGCGTCATTCATACTTTCAAGCACTGCATTCTTGACACTTGGAAACATCCCATAATCATCAAATATTATATAACGAACACCCTCGATTTTTAAGGCATTTTGTATATCTTTCTTTGCTTCTTCGTATTTATGCACGGCATCAATAAAAACAACATCTGCGCCGGCACACTCTTCCCACCACGGAAACTCATAAATATCCTGATATCTATGAGTTATGTTCTCACGATCTTGGTTGAGTTTCTTAGAAAACCCATCATCAATGATATCATAGGTTACAACTTCATTAAATAGAAAACTCAAAATTCGTGTAGTATGCCCATGGTGTGTTCCTAGTTCCACAATTTTAGAGTCTTGCAAACCCAACTCATTGAAAAGCTCATATAAGTCTCTTTTGAATTTGTGAGAAGTAGTTGTTTTCCACTCCCTTTTATCGGGAATGTTTTCTAAAAGTTTTTCTATATCCATAATGTTTAAAGCACCAGGTCGACACCATCGTTGTGAAAATCTATAGATGTCTTAAGAGAAAAGTCTGCCAAAGACATACCAATCCTATCCATTTTCTTAAGAACTCCCTCTGGGACAGTGATAATATCACACCCAGATTCTTGAGCAGTTAAAATATCACATACCCTTTGGCAGCCGGCCCACAAAATCCTTACATTATCATTGTTTCGAAATCTAGAAACCGCATAATTTACGATATCCAGTGGATCGTGCCCAGTGTCACCGATTCTTCCACAAAAAATAGAAACTATAGTTGGATATTCAGCCTTGTTCAAAAAAGCTAGTTCGTCAATCTGGCCTTTTGTATAAACACATGTAGTATTAATGTTCAAACCGTTTTTAAAAACCATTTCCTCGACCAAGGACGAAAAACTCTCGCCTGTGGGGCTAACAACGGGGATCTTAACAAACACTTCAGGAGAGAAAGAAGCTATCTTCAGTGCTTGGAGTTTGGCACCTTCTCTAGAATCTGAAAACACCTGAAACGATATTGGTTTGTTGTCCTCGTTCAGTGACAGGGTATCTCTAATAAATTGAGAATAATCTACAATTCCTGACTTCTTCAAGAATCCGATATTGGTAGTGACACCATCTACTTTGTGTAAGTATTCTTCTATTCTGTCGCTACCATCATAGTAAATATCTATTTCTATGTCGACTCTTTCTTTCATTTTAACTTTTCTCCTTTATATGGCTTAATTTATTCAACCACACAACTGCCATAATTAATGCAAATATACCATGGTTGATTCCTTTTTTTAAGCGAAAGGGTGTAAATCTTATAAAATAAGTCCCCATATAGAATATAGCGTTCTCTATAGCACCCTCTCTAAACGACCAGATCTCATTTATAAATGTTTCATCTCCTGCTCTCAACTCAAACCAAGAAGAATCACAAGTAAAATTATCCCCTTCAAAGCTAATCTTCAAATCATAATCATTCCACTCTTCATAGTGAGATAAAACTGACTGTGACAATTTACCCAAGTCAAGATATCTCGTGTCCATTAATTTGGCACCATCCATATCAATAAGCTTATAGTCATCTAACACAGTGTTATATAAGATATTCTCCAAGGTCAAATCACCATGGACAGGGCTTATCTCTTTTGGTGCAAAATCGATTATATTCTTGTTATTAAAAATTTCTTTTAACGTCCTGTATTTCTTGCCATTGATATAGACACAATCTCCATTAATCAATCTCTTCATCAATGGATTTTGAATAGAGAAATTATTTAACTTTGTTATAATCTTACTTTCAATAAAATTATTGAAAAACTCAGTTCTCTCTGTTTTATTTAAGGACTTGCTATAACAATAGACATTCCTTCTTAGGTCCCTTATAACCCTCTTTAACACTTGAGCCTGGACTGGACGAGCATGAGCATTTAGTTTCTGATATTCTTCCAGATATTCAATATCGATATAATATTCTAAATTGTTCTCAGTAGATGATATAACATTTGGACATATACCAGGCTTGAAAGAATTTAACCTTTGTAGATCGAAATATTGCCTTTTTAAGATGTCAATATGTTTTAAATACTCATCTGTATTCTTCCGGACGATTTTCCTAATGAACCGCTCCGTTCCCCTTCTCATTAGGTATGTGAGAGCCCCAGAATTAGCTGATAAATCACTCTCAACAACTTCACTGTTCTTTTCTAAAAGCTTCTTTATATCGAACACTAATGGCTCATTTCTGTAGCTCTCCACCGCATTAGCCTGTGTGGTGAAAGGTTTTGACGGTTTTCTATCATTTACCAGAACTCTTGGTCCAGACGCCATCCCAGTCATGAGACCATCATAGGGGATATCCATTTTCTTTAAGAGTCCCTCTAATCCTTCCCGATACTTTGTACTTCTTGCAGTCGTCAAAAAGATTTTATGATTGTTTTGTTTAAGTTGTTTCAAAATCTTAATATTATCTTTCAAGGGTAAGTTTTTCCGAAACTCATTAGAAGAGTGATCGTTATGTTTCAGCAAAACCCCATCAATGTCAAAAAAGAAGGAACACTGGTTGCGCCTTTGATTAACATGGTTTTCCAACATCTCAGGATCGCCAAAAAAGAACGCTTGATCAATAGCTGAGAAAGCTAAATTATCCTCAGTTTTCAATATATTACGACAGACATCAGATACATAGACACCGTCTGTCCGTAGGAAATAATCCATATTTGGAAAATAGATGCACCCCAGAATACCCCAAACATTGTATTTGTCAAAATCTACTTTTTCTTTCTCAACAATGTTAATGATCTTTGCACCATCAATTATAATTTTAGACCAGTTCTTGCTTTCAGATTCATCTATTTCCCAGACAGGAATAACCGTCCTTTCAAACCCTGTTTCGATAATCTTATCAAACAAGTTATCTACCTTTATCTGATGATCACAATCACAAACAATGGAGTTCTTGATATGTTCTTGCCTCAAGGCTGTATAAATTGTTTCCAATGGGCCCTTGGTTTTACCAGGAATAATTATGGGAACGATTTCATCTTTTTCAAAATCTATATTGTTGAACAAATATTCACTGACTGAATAATCATCCTCCTGGTCTTGTCTATAGATAAAATAGACCTTATCAATATACTCCCTCCATTTATAAAACGGCTCAACTGCCTTTTCAATAAACGTCTGATCGCCCAACTTCATGAATGGCTTGAAGCTGTATCCGAACCGACTAGCTTCGCCAGCCATGGGGAAAATCAAATTTGTCTTTTTCATTTTACTACCGTAGCAATTGTTTAAAGAAGTTTGTATATTTTTCAACGACATCGTCGATGTGATCAACTTCTATGTTTTTCTTATAGCTGCTAATATTATACGGGATTTCTTCCATTATTTTCATTAAATCCTCATAATTTTGAAACAAGCAGCCGCCATCCTTAATAATTTCGGGATGACCTCCACTATCTAAGGCAATAGCGGGCACCCCGCAGGACAAAGCTTCGATTAAAGAATTTGAACAAGGATCGTTCTCACTAGCAGTTATAAAAACATCACTGGATTTGATATGTTTTGCCAATTCTTTAGAGGATAGTGCGCCTAACATCTTAATGTTTTCAAACTCCACCGGTGAGCGGCCCGCAAATAAGAACTCATACTTACTAAAATCCAAATTGTTATCCAAAAATTTATAATACCTGAATCCCTTCCTCATGTTGTCTGACCAACTCGTCGCTATCAAGGTTATCTTGTCGTTTGTTTTCTTTTGATATTCCGAATTAAAAATATTTGGGTCTGGTGCATTGCATATGACAGCTGTCGGAGCCTTACACTGAAAGCCGAGTTCTACGCTCTTTGCTTGAGACCATTGACTCTGAAAAATCGTCGCATTAGCCATACCGTTAAGCTGGTGTACAATAAAATCCCTTTGATCGCTCATATCATTATAAAGCCTCATAGGACCATCGACTCTGTGTGCGAACACTTTATTGTTAAATCTATTCTTGAGTTGTGCCAGTTCGTTTCCATAATGATGGCTATTAAACAACACTACATCACAATGGGCCGGGTTTTCAGAATACATACCCCTTTCTGCAAACTTATCCCTTAAAGCTTTTAAGAACTGATTTGCTCCTCCGTGAGGGGTATCCTTTATGTAATAGCAAATAAAGACTTTCAATTTCGGCCTCGCACCATCTTAAAATAAAAATTTTCAATATAATCTATATCAATATTATTTTCTAGCAGCCATCTATGAAGCTGTTCTTCTGAACGACCTCCAACATCTCTAGGTGCAAATACGTTTATCAAATCAGAATACTTTTCCATAGACTCAGAATGACCGTATGCAAACTGATCATGTACTGGTATTCTTCTATCAAAATGCCTTAACAATGATACTTTATTGTCTTTTAAGTTAGCCTTATCTATTTTAAGTTGGTTCGAATAGATTAAATCTGTTCTCGCTCGTAGAATCGCATCGTAAGTAAAACCACCCTCCTTTTCATACAGGGTTTTTTGTTCAAAACATTCTTTTAACCTCTTCCACTGCATTGGGCTCGGTATAATGTCGATACTCTCCTCATGATTTATTACCAAACCTTTCAATCTATCGCCATATACTGAATATATCTCCTTTTCTAATACGTCTCTATCTTGTTCTTCTATTACAAAATCATGATCACTAATCCAGTTTGTTACCAAATTAGAAGTAGATATAAAAACATCACAGTTATTTGGACCTATAATGTTTTCATTCTGATTTGCGAATGTTTTTTTATAGTGGCGCATGTGGCCAGGTAAAAGTAGGGCACACCTCATGTCAATACCTATAGGAACTGAGATTGTGGCATACCATTAATGGAGTAATATTCGGAATACCACCTTATTGTTTTATCTAGGCCGGCCTCAATATCATACTGAGGGTTGAAATTAATGGCATCCCTTAGTAGAGTGATGTCTGGACACCTCCTCTGCACACTTCCTTCCGGGGCCTCTCTAATATCGAACTTAGGAGAGTAGTCAAATTTCTTGACCACTGTATCAGCTAAATCCATTATAAACATTTCATACCCGTCATTACCAATGTTAAAAATACCCTTTTTGTCCGTCAGGGCTAACTTAACCGTGGCTTCGATCGCATCATCTACATAGCAAAAAGCTCTTGTTTGCTTTGATCCGAAAATTAAAAACGGATCTTCCTTGAAATAAGCCCTCTTGATGAATTGTGGTATGACATGCTTAAAGCCCTGTCTTGGACCATATATATTATTGTACCTAATAATCTTATAATCCAGGGACGGGCCATATTGATAAGCAAAGTTAGCCACCAGAAGCTCTCCAGCTATCTTACTGCCACCATATGAATACCTAGGGTTAAAGATGTCGCTAATACAAAGATCGATTGTCTCCGGAGTTGGTATTAGATCGCTTTTAAATTTAAATGTGCAGGCATAAGTTTCCGAAGAAGAGAAATAGACAAATTTAAGCTTCTGCTCTCTGAAATATTCCAACAAATTCATTGTCCCCATTATAGCGACTCTCATGATATCATATGGAATGGTATAAAAGTTCTCTGTCCCATTAATCGCTGCTAAATGAAAGACGATATCATAATCCTTGTCCAACTTAAAAAGCTCAGCTGAATTAGTTACATCGCACTTAATATATGTCACTCCCTTAGCAATCAAGTCATCGATAACGACATCTTTGCTTCCTCTTATATTGTTATCGCAGATGTGTACTGTGTTCTTTTCTTTTAACAGATAAGCTGCTAAATGTGCGCCAATAAAGCCGGTACCACCG
>CEOA01001838.1_pt1 | contig 15536 bp, 13 predicted proteins | sample 530251 | NCBI WGS metagenome assembly CEOA01 (sample SAMEA2619838, study PRJEB7988) | marine metagenome | biome: marine biome (ENVO:00000447); feature: surface water layer (ENVO:00002042); material: "saline water (ENVO:00002010), including plankton (ENVO:xxxxxxxx)" | depth 5 m
CGGGTTATTTGTGCCAATACCCATCTTTCCATCACTTTTTATTCTAACTCGTTCACTATCCGCTGTTTCGAATACAATATTAGTTGAATCTTTCGTCCCTAAATTTAAGTCATTATTAGCATCAAGATTAAAATGAGCACCATCACTCGATGTGTGACCTGTAGCATTATTTGTCAGTTTTATACCAAATTCACCTGATGTTTTTGCTAAATGTAATTCACTAACTACTGTCGATGTGCCGATACCAATATTATCTGTAACAATTAAATCACCATGAGGAATCTTGAAACTGCCTGAAATATCCATTGAACCAGTAACTCTGTGTGTATCTGTTGTATCGTCACCAAACCTCGTAGAACCACTTGTGAAAAGAATTGATGCACTCTCAAATTCTGTGTGTATCTCTTGTGCAGTTAAAGTCCCAGCTATTGTAACATCATTATTAAAAATAGCATTACCTGCTTCCGACATATCTAATTGTAACGCAGTTATTGTTGATGAACCATCAACACCTTTAAAAAGTATATCGTTATTATTACTAATAGATTTTATCACCAAGTCAGAAGAAACTCTACTAAATCTACCAAATTCTGTTCCGTTATCTTTTAATTTAATATCTGCACCATTAGCATCGAGTATAATATCCCCCTCTACATCAACTGTCAAATCACCTGATGATAAATCTATTTCTGTTCCGTCAATCGTAATATCATCAACTACCACACCACCATCAGCTTTTACTCTACCAAACGAACCAGTTGAGGTCGACGAACCACTTACATTACCACCATAATTGGTAAAAGTTGATGTTCCACCACTAAAAGTTGATGATGAAGAACCACTTATGTCTCCACTTGCGGTTACGTTAGTAAGTTGAAAACTCTGTGCTGAAAAATCAGTATTAATTTTTGAACCACTTATATTCGCTGTCGGACTAATATTATCATCTGAGATTGAATTGTTAGCTATAAATTGTGACTCGCCAGTCAACACACCATAAAAAGAAGCATCAGATGCAGGAGAACCTGTAAAAGTTATTGTTGAACCACTAACACTATAAGCTGAGGTAGCCTCTTGTAACACACCATCAATTGCAACAATAATATTTTCTTTTGCTGGTGTTATATCATTACCACCTACTTGAAGTGTAAAAGATTGTTTTGAACCATTAAATTGTGAACTTATATCGTCGATAAGTAAAAATTGTCCACTATTTGTTGGTTCTCTACCAATATATGCCATTATTACCCTTTCTTATCCTAATGCTATCGATAATGCAATTATATCTGCATCTAACGAGTTAAGTTTAGTTGCTACCGACGAACTAAATGTTGTTAAAGATTTTAGACTCATACCACCTACTCTTACCTCACCAAACGAACCTGTAGAAACCGAAGACCCACTAACACCACCACCGACATTTGTTAGTGCACTTGAACTAAATTCACCTCTCCAAGAACCACTAACAGTTTCTTCTACTTGTCTTAAATATACACTTGATGATAATTCACCTCTAAATGAGCCACTTACAGCCTCTGCATTTGTTGAACCACTAATAGTCGATGCAACTTGTCTTAAGTAGACACTTGATGATAGTTCACCTCTAAATGAACCACTTATGGCTCCTGCATTTCTTGAACCACTAATACTTGCAGCTGTTAAACTTCTAATTAGAGTTGCGTTGGAACCTAATGAGCCTGAAATGGTTGTCGCTACCTGTCTCAAATATACACTTGAAGAAAGTTCACCTCTCCAAGAACCACTCAATTGTGTGGCTATTTGTGCTGAACTACTTACCGTGCCAGTCGGAGCACCTCCACCGACTGATACATTCACCTTACCTGCTATCGCTTCAGAAAAACTTATATCTAATTTACTACCATCTGTTGCTATGATTTCATCTGGTATAATTACTTTATCTTCTTCATCATAAACAGTAACTGCTGGATATTGTTCACCTATACTATGTGTAACACGCCAGTTGGTGGCTGCAGTTTCTTGTGAAAATACAAAATTTTTACCTCGTTCATCTACCGCTTGACCACCAGTTGATATTATTGCTACACCAGATACTGCTGAACCAAATGTGGCTGTGAGTGTATTTACACTTGTTGCTACTATACTTGTTGGGATTACTATATTGTCATTATTATCATAAACATCTACATTGGGATATTTAAAATCAAAATTATGATTCATCGTCCATGTAGTTGATGCTGCAGTTTGTTCGTGTAAAAACTTTTGACCTACAGAAAGACCAGGGAATGATGAAGCTGAAACAATTGAAGCTTCTATTCTACCAAAAGAACCTGTGGAAGATACTGAACCACTAACTAATGTCACATCGACAAGAGATGTAATTCCTTCTACTTTACTCGCAACTACTTTACCAAAAGAGCCTGTTGAATTTGATGAACCACTAACTCCACCACCTACAAAAGTAAGTGCACTCGATGAGAACTCACCCCTCCATGAACCACTAACTGTCGCTGAATCTAATGAACTTCCCCCACTACCACCAGCTGCTAATGAGGCTGATGTGAAATGTCCACCGCCGACTTGGATGGCACCGAAAGAACCAGTTGAAGTTGATGAACCACTTATATTTCCGCTAGAGGTAACATGATTGAGATGAGCATTACTGCCCGATACTATGACTTTTTTCCAATTTGGCATTTAAGTTATCTCCTTATGGTTGGTTACTCTTTCGAGCCCACTTCCTTGATTGCCACATCAAGGCCAATAAGTTATTCATCATCTTCAATATAAAGCTCTCCATCTACCTTTTTCATCCTTTGAAAAGTTTCTTGTTGAGCTTTTTCAATTTCTTGTTTAAGAGTTTGTTTTACATCATCCTCTTTTTTTAATATAAAATCTTCTCTATTTAAAAGTTTATATTGGGTTTTTAATTTTTGGACTACATCCATCGCAATTGGTAAAAATTTACCTGGAATCATAGAATTTTTTATAGTTTCAAATAAAAACTCAATTTCACCCTTTGAGAATTTTGCCATCTCATCGACGACAATTCTCGTTCTTTTAGCTTTTATAGCCATTGTAACCTCTTTTTATTTTAGAAATAAATGTATAGTTCGTCCTTATCAGTATCAACATGCATCATACCTGCAAATGTTGTTTCACCATTACCAAAGTTATCTGGTTCAGTTAAAGGCCCTGCTGCTGATGAAGATACAGAGACAAGATATTGTTTAGCAACAAATTCTGTTTGTCCATTACCAGTTGAACCTGATTCTGATAGTCCCCATCGATTAGCACTATCGTCAAAGAAAAATGCTGAACCACTACCATTTGCATCTGTTGTTGCTAATATACCTCTATCACCACTTTCACTACCACTACCTAACTGAATGAGTTGGTCTTTGACTTGTAGATTTGTGGTGTTAATTGTTGTGAGTGTTCCATTTACATCAAGGTTGCCACCAACAGTCAAGTTCCTAGCTATACCAACACCACCATCAACGATTAGAGCACCCGTAGAAGTTGAGGTAGATTGTGTGTTTAATGCTACTTCTAATACACCATCAAATCTTGTGTATCCATCAAACTCTACATCAGGGTCAGATGTTGAACCACCAGTCTGACTAAATAAGACATCCCTATTTGTGTCTATTGCTATGACACTCGAACCATCTTCTTGTAAATTTATACCAGTTTTACCATTAATTGTGATTGCGTCTGCAGTGGTTGTGAAGTCAGATGCTGCTCCAGCTCCGATACTTACAGCTCCTGCTGCGTCCATTGTTATGGTAGAATTAGAATCTAAATCGTGTGGGCCTCCACTAGCTGATAATGAACCACTTAAGAATAGAGTGTCCCACCTCTGTGCGTCACTACCAAGATTATGTGAATCACTAGCGTTTGGTATAATATCAGAAGTTATATCAGCCCCAAAATTAACTGCATCGGAATCAGAGTCACCAAATGTTATTGTTCCACTTACTATGGTGTTTCCTTTGACTTGTAAGTCACCTGCTACCTCAACTCTACCAAATGAACCAGTTGATGTAAATGAACCTGATATATCAAAACCTTCACCTAATATGGTATTTCCACCATCTATAGTTAGTGCGTTAGAAGCATGGGTTAAAGTAACATCACCATTGTTAAAGTTTACTACAGCTCCATCGGCCAAGAATAAATCGGAGAATGCGGTGTCGGCTGCACCTAAAGCTGCTTGGTCATTTGAACCTGGTTCTATGTTTCCACCAGCTGCTGATAATACTATATCTGCTGCTGCGGTTAATATTAAATCTGTGCTGACATCTATGTGATTGTTAGCGTTGTCTATTTCTAATTTATCAACTCGTGTGCTACCACCAGCAATCGTTAAAAGGTTTGATGATTGTGTTAGGGTAATATCACCATTATCTAAATTTATTACACCCCCACTTCCAAGGAATAAATCACCAAAAGGTTTTGTTGCAGTTCCAAGAGTTACAACATTATTATTTGTAGCGCCTGGTACGATATTCCCACTTGCCGATATTTGATTTAGTTCCGCGTTTGAACCCGAAACTATTACTTTTCTCCATTGAGCCATTTTATTCTCCTTTATGACACTTCGGTCTAACTATAAATATAAAATTTTTGTTTTTTTTTATGGTAATCCACTTCCTTCAAATCCTAAAAAGAAATGGTCTGAACCACTATAATATAATCCCCCTGCTACTGGTGTTGGTGCTGCACCCGTTTTAGCACCGAAGACTACTACTTTATCATCTAATTTAAAAGTCGTTTCACCTGAACCGTTAAAAAATCTTACTAAATCACTACTATTTGTTGATTTAAAATCAAAGTTTGAAGCAGTCACACTTAAATTTGTTGCTGGTGATGCACTACCACTTGTATTAAATGTTACACCATTATAGGTAAATCCATCTGTAAGTGACAATGTATCTATGTTTGCAGTTCCATCTATGAATAAATCTTTCCACTCTTTAGTAGTTGCACCAATATCGTGTTTATCATCTGTTTTTGGTATAAGAGATGAAGATATAGTATTAAGAACAACATCACCACTAAAATTAGCACCTTGGTCTAAAGTTTTACCAGTATACTGATAAGCGGTCATATAAACTTTTAGATTAGAAGCTAATGCTGATTCGAATTGTAAAACACCAGTTTTATAATCAAATTGATAATCATTAGCAGATACTACATCACCACTACCTAAAGAACCACTATCTGTTGATGTAGATTTAAAAACTTTAACGTTGTAACCTGGTGTAGAATCCTCAGTATTTGCATTTGCTAGTGATGATAGAGAATATTTTGGTGAAACAAAACTTGTTTCTTGACCGTCTTGTATCAACTGCGGTGTAACCCCACCTACACTACCTGTTGGAACTAAAAAGAAAAATACATCGTTCGCAACATTTGACCTTGTTAATCTATGTCTAAAATAATATTTTAAAACAGAACTACCTTGGGTGGAAAATGATGACCTTTGTTGAGAACTACCACTAAAAGGTAAAGAACTTGTTGGTATAAGATTTGCTTCGGTAAAAATCTCATTAGCACGAATGTCTAATACCGATTGAAAGGCCTCTTGTGATGTGTTGAGTGCATCACTCGTAAATCTTCTACTACCAAGTAATCTATTTGATTTTTTAGTTTGGTCAATTGCCATTTCTTATTCCTACGATGTTGAAGTTGTTATTGAAGTAATAGGTGTCGGATTACCTTTATACCTCAAGATTACATAAAATTCATTATCACTCGCGTCTAAAAACATACCATCTGCATTTCTTAATGGTACAGTATATGTTGTGCTTGCTAAATTACCACCTGTATTTCCATATAAATCAAACGAATGTGAGAATGGATTTAAGTGGTCATCCGATTGGTGTTCTACACTTGATGAAATCAAATTACTTGTGGTCTCAGTTGGGTCAAAAAGTCTTGCTCGACTAAAAGCACCTGCACCACCTCTATTACCACTACCACTAGCTGAACTCTTGAATAAAAGTGCTGCTGCTATACTATCATCAGTCGTTGCTCTCCAATTAACTAATGTAGTACCAACATTTAATGTCAGTTGAGTTTTTGTCCCACTTGTTTGAAATCTTCTAATATAATATTTGTATGAACCACTACCATAATTATTAGGATACCAATATCTGAATGACCCACCTGGATTTACTAAAAATCCTGGTTTTACTTGTAAATCATTTTCACCTAATAATCTACCTGATGCTTGAGAAACATTGTAAGTAGTGGTAAATGCATCACCATTAAATCCTAATACATTAAAATTATTTTGAATTCTAAAATCTTCTCCACTAAATAATTCAGTAGTGCCAGTAAGAGAACCACCATCATATCCTTGGGGTCTATCATAAACTGCTAAACTACCACTTGCTGCGACTTGATTGAATGTCCCTGCTGTATGATAATTGATAGTTTGTGTATCTAAAGTTGACCTTGAACTATTTCTATTTCTTGCTCTTGTCGCAACGGTAAATGAACTATCACTTGTACCAGTCTGTTGTATGTTTGTGCTACTACCACCATCATACTTTATCGATGCAGTGACAATTACAATATCGTCGTGTCTTGGAACCCCACTATTTACAGCAGTTGTGCCATCACTTTGAAAAACTTTACCAGTTGTTTGAACAGTACCATTATTAGTAGATACAGAGTCACCTGTTAAAGTCACACTTCCAACTCCAACCGATGATGCATTCATATCAACTAATGTTGAAGAAGCTGCGTATAATGGTGAAAATAAACCTGTAATTTTGGTTGACAATTCGTAAGTTGAACCTGTCATATAAGGAGCACCACTTAAACTTCTTGATACTACACTTAACGACCTGTGGGTTGTTGCCGTGTCCGAAAGTGAATTTGTTCCTAATGCAGTTTCGATTGCATCTATTGGAGCGTAAAATCTATTTTTTACAGAGCCATTCACAAATGTGAACGCACCAGAGGAACCAGTTGCTATACCCACTTTCATATCGTGAAATCTATAATATCCACTCGATGATACACTTGTAAAACTTGTTTCGGAGGCATGATATTTTCTAGTCAAAGTACCAGATAAGGATGTCCCACCTATATTCAAAAACTTTCCATCTTGGAAAGCTGCAGGAATAACAGCTGGTTGAGATGTATTTATTTTGGCTACAGTTAAACCATTAGATGTTCCAAATGATGAGTTAGATAAATCCAATCTTGATTGTGTAGTAAATTTATTTGAGGACTCATCAGGTGAAGTAATACTACCTGTATCACTAAATGATTGTGTTACAATAATTTTTGTTTTGAATTCAACTGCAGAACCACCTGATAAACCGCCTAAACCAAATAACTCGGTGTCAGCTGAAGAACTAACATTTGTTGAACCACCACTATTTGAATCAAAATCAATAAAATATGAAGAACCATTATCATGATAGACTGAAATACCATTAAAGATTGTGCTACCAACATCAGCAAATCCTTTTGTGTTAAGATAAGTTAAAGTATCGTTGTCTATTGCTAAAAAATTTGTTGGTACACGACCTGATATTGAATCAGTTGAACCTAAATTATTTTCATTTGTGTCTACACTAGCAAATGTTTTTGTATTTGGTGCTGCGTCTGATACATCAAGTGAGTGACTTAACACACCTGACATAAATCGTAAAATCTCACTAACATGGGTTGTATTATCAAAGTTGTTAAAAAAACTACCGTCTAAATTTGTCTTCCAATTATTTGATGTTGGATAACCATTTTGCACGTTATTGGTAAAGATTGCAGTTGAACCACTATCTTTTTGTTCTACTTTCAAAAAAGTAGATGAATCTGAGCCTGTAATTACGAGAGGTTGTCTACGTATTTCTTTACCAATATAACTCATTAGGTGATTTCCAATATACTAGCAAAAACATCAATATCATCATTTGCGGATGCTTGAGTTTCTAACTTATCACCAGCACCTAAATTTATAGGTTTTTCAATCACTACAGTCGAGTCAGCTGGGACTTCAACGGTTTTTAATAAAAATCTTCTGTCATCAAAATTGGCAGAACCACTAACCATGACACTTATACTAGCGTCATTGTTTCCATCAACATTACTTAAATACATTGCGTGAACTACGGCAGTTGTAGCTGCAGGACACGTAAATAATGTTTGAATTGTTGTGGTTGAACCACTTGCTGCACTTTTAAAGGTTTGTGCCATTTTTTATCCTCCAAATACTATAGATAAGGCCGTTGCGGTGTCGACAACACTTGTCCCTTGTTCGAATACACGACCAGTACCAGTTGTGTTGATACTACCACTTGTTGTCAAAACATATTCACCACCAGAGGGATTGTCACTTCCACTAACAAAAAGTGAACCCGTGTTAATAGCAAATGAACCTGAAAGGTCTTTACTTAATTGTTTGCTGTCTATTAAAGCCATAATCTTCTTGCTTTCTTTCCTCCCACCACGAAGTTATTGATTTAGAAATCTTTTTCTTGTGTTGGTTAGATTTTGGTTGTTTCATCTTTTCAATAGTTTCTAATGTAAACTTTCGGTCTTGTTGTGCACATGATTTACAAACACTATTATTACCGACCGCTCTATCAAATGTATCTTTCCTTGTATATGTTAACATCTTACCACAATCAGGACAAGGACGGTTTTTTCTATTGGGCCAATTTCTTTTTCTCATATCAATAAATATCAACTAATGGTAAAACCAATGTGGAACTACGCGTTAAATTTACCAAAAGCTATAATTTCATCACTATCACTCAAATCATATCCAATACTATTATTATTGACTAACAAAAATAATTTAGACCCACTTTGTTGGATATTCAATGCGTCAGTTTCCATGAAGGCGCCATTATTAAAAAACATGAAATCTTCTTTACTCGTAGCGGTAAAACCTGTTGGAGCAGACGCTGTCACTGCAGTAAAACTCGCAGTGCTAATACTAACAAAACTACCTGTATGTGTAAAAGATTTTCGTAGATAATTTCTCTTATTGTCAGTTGAATCAACAAAATTTTTAAACGAGTTTTCAGTTACAACTGCCGTTGAGCTTCCATCATCGAGTGTGGTGTCATTTGATATTTCTTTGATTGAATAATCATTGAGAATTAAAGAGCCAGTTGTGTTTAAACTACCTGTAACGTCGTGAACATCATCTATCGTGTCACCAAATATTGTTGAACCACTTTTGAATATAGTTACCGATTGTGATAACTCTGATAGAAATTCTTCTGCTACCACAGTACCATTTATTGATAAATCCTCTAAAACATCTAAATTTGTTGATATATCGGTATTTGCTGTAAATGTATTAATATTTTCGAATGAATTTTCTTGTATTTGTGAAGAACCACTTTCTTGAATTAGAGAACTACTAACATCCGAAAAAATTAAATTTTGTGTCGGAGCTACGTTTTGTCCAATCGATATGGTGACTGTCTGTGGACTATCTAAAGTTATATTTGTATCAGATGGTGTTATTGTTGAACCACTTCCCTCTGAAAATCTGATAGGGTTTTTTAAGATAAAATTTGGCATTGTATGGCCTAGCTGTTAAATTTACCGACTGCTAAAATCTCATCGTCTGTTTCTAAATCATATCCGATACTATCATTATCTACAAGTAATAGTAAATTCGCACCAGCCTGTTTGATAGTTAGAGCATCATGTTCCATGTATTGTCCGTTGATAAAAAATACAAAGTCATTTTCTGAAGTCGCTGTCATATCACTTGGAGCAGATGCCGTTACTGCGTTAAAACTAGCTGTCGACGGAGCTGTTATTGAATTTGTTGATTTAACAAAGTTTTTTCTTAAATAAGTTTGTTGTGATATAGCATTATTGTTCACATATGTTTTAGCTGCATTTTCTGTCACCAAAGCAGTTGCACTGCTATCATTTAAAGTTGTATCATTTGATATCTCATCAACGGAATAATTATTTAAATTGAAAGAACCAGATGTTTGTATACTACCAGTAAAGTTATGATTATCATCCAAACCATCACCGAATTTAGTAGAACCACTACTAAATAAAATAGACGCACTTACAAACTCTGTTTTTATTTCTTGTGCAGTTAAGGTTCCTTTAATTGTAGCATTTCCATTTACAGTCAGATTACCAGTATTTGTTACCGAACCAGTTACTCTTAAATTTGTTGAGGTAATAACTCCGTCATTGATAGTCATACTACCCAAGGTAAATGAACTAGCTGATACACTATTGAACACGACAGAACTATCAGTTGCAACCGCTTGACCTATTGAAATTGTCAAAGTTGATGCACTACTACCATCAAAAGATAAACCAGCTGGTGAAAGAGTTACACCTGTCCCACCTGCAAATGTTAGAGGATTTGTTAGAGTTATACCAAGATTATCACTACCCTCTGCGGATGGTAAACTAACATTCTTTGAATCTAATTCATCTCGAAACTGACCTGCTAGACCAATATTTTTTTCTACGGTAGTGTCAACATTTTCAGAAAATACAACTCTTTTTGGTGATAAATATTTTTGTGTTGTTGACCTATGGTCAAAGTTACCCTCTGGTAATAAATAACCTTTTAAGGTCACCGTAAAGTTAGTTCTAACTAACCTTTCAGTATCGGATATTTCTGTAGCATCGGTAAAACTATCAATAGATGTTCTAAATCTCATCTTTTCGGGGTCACCCCAATAAGCACCATCTGAATACACGACCTTTTCTACAATTGAATTCATTTGTTCGATATACGATGTCCAAATAATAAAATCATAACTTAAGGTTACATAATCAGGCACAGTAACATTATAATATTCTCTTGATGGAAAATTGCCTATTTGTGTTGAAAAATTATCATAACGATTTACATTACTAAATTTTTTCTCAAAAGTGTAAAATAGATTAGGATTATTTGCATCAAGTTTATCTATTGGTAGTGTATCATCTTTCTCTATGGATGTTCTTCGATATACAATAACAGGTGTTAGTATTTGTCTTTTTCTATCACGCATAAATCCGTCACGTTGTATTGACTTCCAACGTTCAGGTGAGGCATACATTATCGGAACTTTTACACTTTCTTCATTATCAATGACTGATGGTTGTATAACATTTTCAAAATAAAAAATTATGGCAGAGTCAATATCCATCAAAGATACGGATGGGTTTTTTACATCATCTCCACTACGTGAATATAAAAAACCTCTATTTAAAACTCTTTTTTTCCGTGGTAATGGTTTTGTTGTTGTCGCCATTATAAACTTCTCACTCTCTCTATATTAAGATGTGATAATCTTATTAGATATGTAGTACAAACAATAGAATGATTATATTCGGTTTGTCCACCTATTAACTGATTTTCATTTATAGAAGAAACTTCCCAATAACCATCGTTCCAATTTATCACATCACCGATTTCAACAAAATGACCTACTTCAACTAATGAATCTCTATAAAAAGCAAATGTAGCGTTTTGTGTCAAATCTGGCCCGAATTCATCTGTCGTTGTTGATTGGTCTTCTGCATCTACCAAAGCTGTAATTTGGACACCTGGTTTATAAACTTTACCTGATGTTGTTTCACCATACATATTGACTCTTGTATCTTGAACTGCTAATTTGTATATGATAACTTCTTGATTAATTATACCATCTTTACCATTAAACAAATCACCTACTAATTCACGATTGAATCTGTCGAATGTATCTATATCTAATTGTGGGTAATACCTACTGGCCATTTTTCTATCCTATGTAAATGGGGTATGGTACTTTTTGTAATTTTTCTTGTAAGAACTCTGCTTCATCTTTATCAGCCTCTAATAAAGCTTTACGACTTGTTTGTTCTAACATCTCCCGTAGTTGTGTTATTAATACCTCTTTTTCTGCGGTAGCCTCACTTCTCAATGTGTCACCATCTAAAGTCGTATCAGCGTTTGGTATAGGTATAGTTCCGTATTTAGAACGAATTATACCCAACAATTCTTTTACTAAAGCTAGTCCGTATTTACGAATCCATTGTTTACCCACATCATTAATAAACTTATATTGCATATTATCATATGGAACATTAGAGAAATCAGATATTGTATTCACCGAACCACTATAATCGGCTTGTAAAGGATTATCTCTATCAGACGTTTTAATATAATCTATATATACCGTTCTATTTTCGGTTGGGTTAGGAAATATTCTTAATTTATTATTGACAAGTGTAAAAGAGTAGGCAGACTTTCTGATAGCGTCATTTAATTCGATAGCCTGAACTCTCAATAAATCCTCAAAGATTGGCATCAACGTAAATGACACTGCGGGTGAGTAACTACCAAAACCAAAACCTTGGACAAGATTTATAGTTCCATATCCTGTCGTAGCGTATGGGTCAAAAAATCTTTGCATCGCTGGTGTCCCCTCATAATAAACCCTTTTGACTTCGATAGCTGCACTTTCTGAAGCGTCACCAATCAAATCATTTAAGTCATATTCTTGACTACCACTTCTTACTGCTAATGCAGTTTTTTTGTATTCAACATCACCACCGACACCAGCTTCTGTGCCATATTGTTTAGAAAGTTTTATAGTCCTACCAAAAGTAGGCGTTATATTTTTATGGGTAAGATTATTTGTTGAACCCGTTGCTTGACCTCGTAAAGTCAATAAATTGTCTTTTATATTGAATTGATTTATTTGTGCGGAATATTCGGTTATACTTTCCTCTAAACAGGTGTAGAATTGAACATCTTGTAATTCTACTGCCATGATAGGATAACCTAGTCGTTTAGCACACCAAGTAGCAAATTTCGGTGCATCTGTTTGAAACTCCGAATCGTCATCATATAATCCAAATGGGGTGCTACCACTCGCGGCTGAACCACTACCTGGCCATATCGGTTGTTGAGACATTTGTTTCTCCAAAAATATATTTTCTCAATAATAAATATAACCATAAACAAAAAGGGGAAGCCGAAGCTTCCCCTTTAAGATGAATATATTAACTGTGACTTTATTAAGCTTCGTTAATATTTGCTACGATAACTTTACCATAGAATTCGGTTCTAACCATCTTCTTAGCGTATCTGGTCATAACACCTTTTCTTGGTGTAAAGTTAGTTGGGTCGTATACCAATGGAGTCATAATCATTGGTACGTAAGGAGCGTATACCGCACCAGTTTCTAGGAAGTTACTTCCTCTGAAACCAACAAGAATTGTATTCTCGAATTGGTATGGGTTCTTGTAAACAGTAAATCTGTTATTCAAGAGACCAGCTCTCTGTACACCCATTGCGTATTGGTTGGTTGGGTCAGCATCAGATGTTGTAGCGTATCCAGGAATAGATTCAAGGATAGTAGCAGTCTCAGGACTTACAACGATAAAGTTTGCACCACCGCGTAAGGTCTTCTGATGTATTGAATTTGATACTGATTGTATTTTGTTTCCAAGAGTTTGGAACCACTCACCCTTAGTGTAAGCATTTGAGTTACCACTTACTTCGATAAAACGTGATAAGTTGTCATCATACTCAAATCCTACTCTAGCTGAGTAGTATTCTGTCTTAGCAGAAGCATCTGCCATTAACATATCAAGGATTTCAAGGTCGATTTCCATTGAAACATACTCAGATAGTAATGAGGTAAGTTCTGCCTCAGCGTCTACACTATGGTAAGCGTTAAGGTCTTGTGCCAACTCAGGAGTCCAAACAGCTTTCAACTTTCTTGTCTTCGCGACAATAGGAATTGAACGCATTTGGATATCAATCTCAGGTATACCTGCATCTGTTTCAGGGGGGCCTGAACCAGCTGCGGCTTCAAAGTCACCACGAGTTGTATCGGTTGGTTGTTTGTGATACTTAACTTTTAATGCACCAGATACACCAGCAATTGTTTTTCTAACAATAAATGATATTGCAGTAGAACTTGCTTTTGTGAAAGCTGGGAAATACTCATCAAAGTTTGAACCACTAATTTCAAAAGCACGAACACCAGTCAAATCTGGGTTTGTGAAACTTCCGATTGGAACGTTAATCTTTAATAGACCATTATCAGCTTCTGCACCAGTCACAACTGAAGAAGATAGGTCTGGTTCAAAATCAACATCTTTCCAAGTTACTGAACCAGTTGTATAGGCGTTTGAACCTAAAGCTGCAGCTACAGTTTGCTCAGCAGACTCAGTATCATTCGCTGAATAACCAAAACGGCCTGCACCGTATAATCCAGCAGTTGGGTCACCACTACCTGAAGTTAAACCAAAAACTTCGGTACCTGATGTAAATCCGGCCTGTGCAGTTCCATACTTGAAGTCAAGATAGAATATTAGACCAGATGGTAAGTTCATAGGTTGAACAGAAACGAACTCTTGTGCTGCTAACTCACCAAAAATCTTACGAACTAATGGTAATGCCACACCAGACCACTCTTCAGAATTTGAAGCTGTACTTGTTGAACTAGCCTCGTCAATTAACTGACGTGCTTGGTTCTCCAACAATACTGCCATTCCTTGTACTTTCTGCTCATCCTTGAGGCCTTCCAACAATCCTGTTGGTTCCCACTTCTTTACCAATCCGCGGGTTTCCTCCATACGTTGACGCATTGGATTATATCCATCCATCAACTTTTCGATTGTACTAATAGATTTAGACATTATATTTCTCCAAATGAAATATTTAATTGTTAATTAAATTAAATAATCCCAGCCAATTTCTTAAATCTGTCTCTCAACTCTGAACCTTCAGCAATTACTTCTTGTTTTTCAGATTTTGTTGATGCGACTGCTTTAGAAGCTGAACCTTTTGATTCTTTAATTTCTTTCTTTACTTTTGTGCCAAATGATTCTGCTAAAGTAGAGTAAACTAATTTAACTTCACGAAGATTTGTTGCTCTGTCAAAAGTTTCAACAACTTTCATTTTCTGGTCATTGGATAATCCATATGCTCTGAAAAGTTTGTTGGTGAATAATAATTTTGCATTTAACAAATTAACTTCGTTTAATTTACCACGTAAGTATTTTACCACATCGCGATGTTCTGCTAACTCAGATTGTAGTTTAGAAACTTCATCAATTTCCTCAGTTTCAACTTCTTTATCATCCTCAGTCAAAGCAGCTAACACTTCATCAAGATTTAAATCTTCGTCAGATTCGTCAATTGACTCTGTATGTTTTGCTTTGTCTGCATTTCCGATTCCAGTTGTATCACCTGATTTTTTATCATGAGCATTATCACCTTTACCGATTCCTGAAGAAACATCATTTTCATCGACAGTCTCATCTACTTCATCTTCGTCTTCTTCTTCATTAACTTCAGTTTCTAACTCTTTGAGAACTGCTTCGAGGTCAAGCTCTTCGTCCATGTCATCATCTTCATCTTCGTCATGCATAGCTTCGTCTTTTTTCTCGTCATCTTCATCTTCATCATGCATTCTCTCTTCGACTTCATCATCTTCTTCTTCGCCATGCATTCTTTCTTCTACGTCATCTTCATCTTCATCTTCATCATGCATACCCTCAGAAGCGTCATCAGTTGGGTCTTCGTCGTCAGCTTTTAATCTCATCTTTTCATC
>CEOA01022287.1_pt1 | contig 15528 bp, 7 predicted proteins | sample 530251 | NCBI WGS metagenome assembly CEOA01 (sample SAMEA2619838, study PRJEB7988) | marine metagenome | biome: marine biome (ENVO:00000447); feature: surface water layer (ENVO:00002042); material: "saline water (ENVO:00002010), including plankton (ENVO:xxxxxxxx)" | depth 5 m
AGGAACTTGAGAGCTTTTACCTTGTGATCTAGCTCTTTTACCATTTGGCTTAAACTTTTTATTATAAAAATACTCAAGTATTTTATTTGGTAAACCAATAGCTCTTCCTAAAATTTCTCTTGATACTTCTATACCTTCACCTAACTTGTTTATGTCAGCATCTTTTTCTGTAACATTTGTTAAAGGTAATATTTTTATAAAGTTTTTAGCAGCGTTTATATTTCTAAAAAAGTCTTGTATTTTTTTTGCTTCAGAACGTACTGGTATACCTTTTATACCTGCGTTTAACTGTGACTTTTTTAACTCATTACCTTCGTTATCAACAATAATATCTTTTATTGTTATATTATCTGCTGGGTTTGATATTTTTTGATTAGGAATATCAAATATTATATTACCTACTATTCCTATATTATTATCAATAACAGTTCTAAAGTTACCTTTTTCATTAATAGACTTAATTATATCATCGCTTTTACTAGCTATTTTATCTATTTGTAAAACATTTACTTTGCTTACCTTTTCATCTAACTCTGGTAAAACATCGTTTTCTAAATCTGTTAAAGTATCGTCTTGTATTTGGTTAAAACTATCATTAAGACTTTGTGTATCTTGTTTTTCTTTTACTTTAGCTTGTTCGTATACTTCTTGTTTTTTAAACGCTATACTAGTGGTTACTAAAGTAGAAAACTTAGCTCTACCAGGTTTAAAACGTTGTATTAGGCCAGGTAAATATACAGAAAGTGCTGAAACTACATTTTCACGAGGTATATCACCTATTGAAGCATCATAACCTAAAGCTTTTAACGCTAAAGCATTATATTGTCTTAATAGCTCTTTGTTTGCACCAGCTACTTTAGATGGTTTTGAATTAGGATTTTTTATAATTCTAATTAATTTTTCTGGAGTAATTTGTTTTGAAAAAGTAAACTCAGCATCATCTCTTTTTGATACTTCTTCGGTTGTTTCTTTTTCTTGAGCGGTTTTTGCAATAGATTTTTTTATACCAACTATATCTTCTCTTTTTACTGTACCTGCTTTTAACTTTTTACCTAAGTTTATTAAAAAATTAACAGCATCATTTTCGCCATCAAAGTTTAAATCCAGCTCGTTTTTTGTAGCTTTTTTAACACCTAAATTAAGTAGATTAGCAAAAAAGCTTAAACCTTTAGTTTTGTTATTAAATCTTCCTTCTGCAGCTAATTCTAAAAAGTTAGCTATAACTTCTTCATCTACTAAATTACCATCTTTGTCTCTTTCTACTCTACCTATTAAAAGAAAATACAAGTTTTCATCTCTTTGCTGTACAAAATCTAGTAATTGATTAGCTATACCTTTAAAAGCAGCTTTGTTTTGGCCAAACACTTTAAATAAAAACTCATGACCAAGCTCGTGTGTTCTAGTTTCTAAACGATCTGCTTTAGCCATGTTCTCTACTATTTGCATAGGTGTAACGTTACCATCAAGATCAACTACATTTACACCGTGAGCACCTTCATCAAAGTTATTTTTAATAGTTTCTTTATCAGCATCAGATATATTCATACTGTCAATAAAGTTTTTAGCTTGCTCTAAAGTTTGAAAGTTTTTAAAGTTTTTAGATATTTTATCTTTTTTACTATTATAATCTTTATTTATCTCTTGTTTATTAAATATTATCCTAGATCTTGTGTCTATATCATCATTAGTAGGTTCTGCTTTACCTTCATTAATAAGTTCAGTGGTAGCTTGACTCATTATTTCTTCAAGTCTAGCTACATCTTTTTTATTATTACTATTTCTAAAAGCTGAATAAGCGTTTCCAAAATTCTTTTCATCTCTTAAAATATCTCTAGAGCTTTGTAGTTTGTTAAATTCTGCTTGAGCTATATTTAATAATTCAGTCTTTTTATCATTTGTAATAGTATCGTCATTAATAATACCTTCTACTCTTATTCTTATTTTTTCTTGCTCAACAGTAATAGCATTATAAACATCAAACCAGTATTTAGATAAATTACTTGTTTTTTTATCTACTTCTTGTAAAATGTTTTCATTATCTATTTTTAATCTACTTATTTCATTTGTAACAAAATCTATACTACTTTCTAAATTAGTAGTATTATTTCCTTTTGTTTTGTTTGCTTTTAACGATGTATTTAATTTTTTTAGAGTTAACTCAAGATCAGTAATGTTTTTTAAATTATTTCTATAACCATTATAAGAACTATAATCGCTAAATTTTTGCATTACTAAACCTTTTGCAAAAGGTGTGCCACCAAATACACCGCCAAACATTAAACCGCTAAACATAGCGTGATCTAAATTTTCAGTTAAAGGACGACCGCTTATCATGTTTTGAGTTAGAGTTGTTAAACCTTCTGCAGACATTTCTAATAAAGGATCGTAAACTAATTGTCTTTTAGCAAAAGCTTTAAAATAATTTTTTATACCACCTTCTATTAAATCTCTACCACCTTTACCAAACAAAACACTAGCACTACGCTGCATTACAGGTAAAGTTAAATATCTATCAAAAACTATTTCAGCAGCACCATAACCAACACTTTGTAACATTTTATTAAGTAAACCAGTTTCGTTACCTAATTCTTTATCTTGTTGTACTATTTCTAACCATCTGTCACCAGCAGCACTTGCACCTAAAGAGTATATACCTACAGTTGGTATTGCTAAAGTTGCAAAAATAGGTATTTGATTAGCAAACTCTTGAGCTATAAATCTACCAAAACCTTCTAAAGAATTAAAAGAGTCTCTAAAAGCAACGTCTTTTTGAAACTTGTCTTTATAGGCTTGATTAGACTCTTGCATGTCAAGAAACATTTCATCTAAGTTTTCATTGTCTACACCAAATATACCTGACTGTAGTTTAGAAGCTCCGTAAGCGCCTGAAGTAACAATTCTTCCAAAACCAGAACCTAACAAATAGAAAAACTTTTGCATATCGTTATAGTTTCTACCTATTAAATCAGCTTGAATATCAATATTTTCTGCTTTTTCAATATTAGCAAAAAGCTCGTCTTGTAACGACTCTATTCTTTTATAATCTTCTTGAGATGATAGCACTGAGCTTACATAAGAATTATAATCTTCTTCAGACATAACAGTACCATTTTTAAGCGTAACTGTAGGTTCATCAAAAAAAACAGGTAACTCTACTGGCTCACTTGACTCTGTTATTCTTAAAAACTCTTTAGCTTTACTAATGTCACTATTTTCATCATTTAACTGGTTTTTAATTTTTTCAATAGCTGGTTTAAGTTTAGCTTGCGTAGTAGCTATATTTCTCTTTCTTTTAGAGTTTTCTTTTTTTGCAATTAAACTACCTAGTTTAAGTATAGCGTCCACATCAGTTTCTTCTATTTCATCAGAGTTCATGTAAACACTAGCTTTTTCGTCAAAAAGTTTAGCAGCGGCTTGTTTTTTTAAGTTATTTCTTACTATATCTTCTACTTGTTTTTCTGTAGGATTTTCAACCCCTTGGTTTATAAGACTTTTTCTAACAGCTTTTTTTTCTTTTTCGTAAGGCATTACTTCTGTGCTAATAGTTCTACTAACACTACCATCAAAAACACTTTTTGTTTCTGTTCTAGGTTTAAACAAGTTAGGATCATCAAACTCTTCACCTGCTTTAATTTTTTCATCTTCTGAAACATACAAGGCACCGCCTTCAGCTGTTGCTTTTCTAAATATTTTATTTACATCTTCTTGAGCTTGCTCTGATTCAGATATGTCTTCTTGAGACATTGTTCTACTTAAAAAACTAAATAAATCGTTTGAAGATTTTTTAACTAAAGATCTATATATGTAATCAGCAGCTTGTTTTTTATCTAAAGCAAAATCTATTTCTATAGATTCATTACTACCTCTTTTAGTAATTTTAACCTTGTTGCTTGGTAAAAATAAATTTACATCTTCTTCTACTTTAAAACCGCTACCTAATATTTTTCTTAACTGTATAGCTGCGTTTTTTTTGTTTTGATTAAAAAAATTTTCAAGATTATTTTGATAATCTTTTGGATCTTCACTATGTAAAAAACCAAAAACACTAAACTTATCTACTTCTGTATCTAACTCAACTTCGTTATCATTTAAATAAGCTATTGGATCAAAACCACTAGTTTCTTGCTCTGTATCTTGTATGTACTTTAATGGATCAAAAGACATTATATTGGATCTAGTTTAATATTTGGATTATTTTTTATAAACTTTTCACGAGCTTCTTTGTATCCTTCGTCATTAACATTATCAGGGTTGTTAAAATATTTTACAGCTTCTTGTATAGCTTCGTAATCATTTATTTTTTCTCCAATTTTATTAAATTCAACAGCACTTAAAGGTTTACCATAGAGCTCATCGTACTCTTCTTGAGTAATTACTTCAAATTGTAAAGCATCGTCAAGTATTCTATTTACTGTGTTTATACCTACGTTTTGCTGTTTACTTAAATCTTTAACTTGTTTCTTTAACTCTTTAATAGTTTGTGATTTACTTAAAGCATCTTGAGTTAACTCTTTTTTTCTTTCTATTGCTTTATCAAGCTCAGTGTTTCTATATACATCTGATGTATCATAAAGAGTTTTGTAGCTGTTTGACTTCCACTCAACAAAAAGTTTAACGGCGTCTTTAATCTTTCTAGGATCTTCAATATATTTATCTGGATCTTCATCTCTAGTTTGTAAAAATTTAAGAAAACCATCTTGTCTAAACAAGTAATCACCAATAACATTGTCATCTCCAACATTTAAAATTGCTGCTATAGTACTTTGAGTGTCTTCTAAATTAAACGGCGCTTTTCCAGGAAGTTGTTTAATTTGATTATCTAAAGTAATAAATGCTTGATCAAGACTATTAGATTTATTATTTCTTGTTTTGTAAAGATTTAATTCAATAGGATTTTGTCCGTTATTTATGAGAATATTACCATTTTCTTGTATAGTCATAATGTCATAAATACTTTTGTTTTTAAACATTTCTGCTAAAGCTATTTTTTCACTTGTATTGTATGGTGAAGCTTTACCATCATCATCAAACTCTAATTTAGATGTTCTAGCCGCAAGCTCTAACTGTTCACTTAAGTTTTTAAATCTATTTCTAACTTTTTCCATAGTTTCTATAGCGTCAATGTATCTTTGATCGCTAGAGCTAATACCAGAACTAACTATTTTTGCAGCTTCAGTATATTGCTTTTTACCATCAGATAAATAACTAGTTACTTTAGCTCTAAAAGTTTCTGGCAACTTTTCATACTCAACAATACCAGCGTTTGTTTTAGTCATTAAATCTGCAGTTATAGCTTTTTGCCTTTCTGCTTCTTTTTTAAACTTTTGTATAGTAGGACTTAAAGATTTACCATAGTCTATTACTTTTGGCGCTCTTCTACCACCACCACCTATTTTAAAAAAATCTGCTCTTGCCATATTAACCTTCTTTTTCTTCTTCGTTATTATCATCTTTTACTTCACCACCAAATATACCAGCTTTACCTAAATCAGCTATACCAGATATAGCTTCACCAACACCACCGATCATATTTTGTGTAGCTTGTGATCTAGCTTCTTGAAGTTGTTGTAACCTATCATCTCTACCAGCCTGTAACTCCATTATATCAAGAGTTCTTTGTCTTTCTTGCTCTTGTCTTCTTGCTTCACCAGACATAACAGTTTGTTGAGCTGCTTGTTCTCTAGCTTGTATTTGCGCAGCACCTTGCGCGGCTAAACGTTGATTAGCTGCTTCTTGTTGACCTATACTAGCAGAACTTCTAGCTCTATCAGCTGTAGCTTGATTAGCCATAGTTTGTGCTAAACCAGCTATACCACTAGCACCTGCCGAAGCTTGAAGGCTTTGCATAATGTTAGCTCTTTGTTGAGCAGCTTGTTCAGCTTCAAAATCTGCTTGTTGAGTATTTACTGTTAAATCTTCGTAAGGATTTTCAAAATTAGTTTGTAAGTCAGCGTAAGGGTTTACAAAACGTTGATCTTGTAAAATTCTTTTATTTTCTTCAAACTGCTTTCTAGTTCTTTTCATGTCACCTCTTAATCTTTTTCTTTCTTGAACACCACCAAATATAGACATAGCGCCTTGAGCTATACCTAAAGCTCCAGATATTGCGCCTATAAATTTTGCCGGACTTACTTTTTTACCTAATGCCATATTTTTTATTTTTTATAATTACACTATATATCAATTATTTACTACTTTGCTGTACTTCAGCGGTTACACCAAACAGTTCTGCTTTTTCATCTGAGTCATTTACGAAGGTAACTTCTGCGTAATAACCTTTTAAACTATTAGCGTTAACAATATTATCTTTAGCAAACATAATAAAGTCTGAGTCAACAGGCGTAAAGTTTGGATTATTTATTATTATCTTAGAATTATTTGTATTTCTGTTTTGTATAGAGCTTATTACACCTACTAAATTAGAACTTTGAACTTCACTAACAGCGGTTACATAACTGCTATTTGTAGTTGTAGGTACCGCAAATAAAAAATCACCAACTTGAACAGAAACGTTTAAAGGAAATGAAAAATTTAATTCTAGCATATTAATGTGTAGTTGTTAATGTTAATATTTTATCTAAATCTAAAGTTAAAGTAAAATTAGTATCACCTAAGTTTATAAAATCAATATCACCAGAAACTGTAGCTGTAGCTGCGCTACCTGTAAAATACATAGCTGTACCGCTTAGTATTGTATAGCCACTAGCTAAAGCGCCACTTGTTGTTATTGTAGTTCCACTAGCTACAGCAGAAACTGTTATACTAGCACCACCGCTAGTAACACCTAAACCTTTAGCTTGCATCGTATTACCAGCTTTTATACCAGCTGTAGTTGCAACTTGCCATGTAGTACTATCAGCTGATGTTAAATCTTGCCCAGCGGTTGTTACTACATTAAATTCTGTAGATTGACCTGTGTCTACGTTGTTAACAAAAGGTAAAGCAACAGTCATTTCGTTTAATTTAAATTTAGTCTTATAAGATTTAAAAGCAGCGTTAGGACCATAACCTCTAAATGTTAAAACAGAATTTTGTTCTGTAACTGGAAAACCGCTTACTGTATTAAAGAATATTCTTGTAACACCATCTACTAAACTACTAGCGTACTTACCACCTAAAGCTCTTAATTCTTCATGAGTTTTTATGGCTACTATTTTATAAGTACCAGCCTCTAAAGATAAAGCTCCTCCACTAGCGTTTACACCTGAAATTATATCGTAACCAACAGCTAAACCTTCAGCACTATTTACATCTATATAGTTATAAATAAGAAGTCCAGTACCAGCTGTATCAGCAGGTTGTGAATCAATATAAACAGTACCTGAAGTTTTTGTAATATAAAAATCATTTGCTTCTGGTTGTTTTAATATAGATAAAACTTTATTAACACCACTCGTGCTTATTGAAAAGCTTGTTTCTTTTCTATTAATAGGTGATATAACCTCTATATTGTTTTGATCCAACTCAAAAATACCTCTTGAAGAAGCATAAGTTGTTGAAGAAGGTTCTACTACACCAGCGTTAGCAGATAAAACAGCTATAGTAACAGTTGTATCTAAGTATTGATAAACTGTTGATGGGTATGTTAAACTACCATCAGCATTAGTTTCTTTGCTAAAGTTAGGTGCTTTATATAAAAAACCTTTATCTACTAAATTAGTAGATAGTTCAGTTTCAAAATGCGTTTCAGCTCTTAAATATATATTGTACTCATCGTTATCAGTAACAGTAGGGAAAGTTACACTACCTGTATATATACCAGAGCTATTTATTTTTTGTTGAAGTAAACTAACAAAACTACTTTGAAAAGCTTTAGTTTCAAAATTGTAATAATGATTATCTTCGTTTGTTATATATATAGTAAAAACACTATCAGCGTCACCATAAACAAAAAAGTCTCTTGTTGTTGAGCTTTTTGGTAAATCTGTAGTATTAAATCCAAAATTATTTATTGTCTTCATAATAACGAAAGTCTTTCTATTAATTTATCTGTACTAAAAGTGATAGAAGCTCCAGTAGAATCAAAAACAGTCATTCTAATTCTAAGAATTTGTTCTGTTTCATTGAGACCCCAAAAATATCTAAAGTTTGCAAACGTAATATTGTTGTTATAACTATTTACAGCTAAACCATACGCGTTATTTGCTGAAGTAATTATTTGAGTATAGCCACTTGTTAAATTTCCAAGATTATCAACTGTAGCATACTCAAGAGTATTTCCTTGATAATTGTAAGGTGGACTTGGCGCTGCAAACGGTACACCACCAGAAACTAAACTAGAAAAACCTACTGATACCGCTGTAGAATCAACACTGTTAGCTAAAGGACCTTGAGTTGCAAGTTCTTGAACAGCAAATAAAGATCCAGGAGATAAAGGTCTTGGTGGAGTTAAAACTTGTATGTTGTTAGAAAAACCTATACCTTGCACAGATATTTTACGAGTATCTACAACTACGTCAGAGTTTGCATAATCTATCTTATTACCTTTAATGTAATTAAACCATTTGTTTTCTTTTTCTACAAAATAAGAAATATTACCTTTTTCTAAATCAGTTTCTATATTATCAACGTACCAACCGTCTTTATTTTCTAAATATTTATAACTAACATTGCTATAGCTGTCTAAAACTTTTGATTGACTACCTTCATAAGTTAAAGTCCTAAATTCTTTTACAGTGCTAGGTTCTTGGTTAAATATAAAAGAAACTGATGATGGTACAAAACCATTTGCATCGTAAAACTCGTTTCTTCTAGCATTTTCATCATGATGTTTAAAAATATTACCACCTTTAAAAGTATAATATTTATTAGAACAACTAACACCATTTTCAGGTATAAAAGATTTAAAACTTGTCCAACCTTTTACTTGCTCACTATAAGAAATAGTATAGCTTGTAGCGTTTTGTTGTTGTAAATCAAAACTAATTTCGTCATTATGTACTGTTAAGTTATAATGACCTTTGTCTTGATCATAGCTACCAATTAAATATTTAGATGTTTTTAAATTATCACCAAACCAGTCTTTCATACCAGCGTCAGATATAGGTGTTAAACCATCCATTGATAATCTTAACACAGCACCTCTTTGTTTGTCTGTAAAATAAGCTCTATAACTTTCACTAACAAAGCTTTCTGGATTTTTTGAAATACCAAAGCTTCCAGTAAACGGTATTGTTTGGCCTAAAACATCTGAGCTTGAAGTTACGTTTGCTTCTCCATCAGCTGTAAATAAAGCGCTTTTACTAGCTAGTATTTTTAAAACTCTATCTTCACATAAAGTAACTAAATCAGTTTGTCTAGTAAATAGTTTTTGTATACTACCGTAAGTCGGATTAATTTCTTTAGTTATATTTTCAGCTTGTATGAATTGATTTAAATTATTAGTACTTGATATAGAGTTGTATAAACCTGAAAATATTAAACCATATTTTCTTCTTTCTTCTTTTATTAAAGACGTGTCTGATAAAGTAGCAGAAGCAATAGCGCCGTTATCCATAAACACTTTATTAAAACCATCTTCTATTCTATTTGACTCTACACCGTTACCGTAAGAATAACAGTTATACCAATTTAACTCAATAGGACTATTATGTATGTTTCTATTTATTTGTAATTTTCCAGGTTGAACTATATCTTCAATTGAAATATTAAGGCTATTATTGTTCTTGTCTGTTACTTTAGCAATACCAGGGGTAAAAGCAACTGCAGCACTGCTTACTAAAATAATATCATCACCATCGTGCTCAGTAACTATAGAGCTAATTAAATTACCATTAGCATCAGTCTGAGATATAATAGAACCTATCTTAATAATATTTGGTAGATCTTTTGCTGTTAACGTAATAGGATAAGTTTGACTTGCTTCGTAATAAATATCTAAAGGTGTTTGATCTTTTGGTTCAGTTTCCCATATAGCTGGGTTTTGAGGTAAAGGAACTTCATCTTCTACTAATTGAACTATTTCCATAGTAACAAATGTAGCTGATGAAACTCCAGTCATTAAAGAACCACCACCAGCTTCTATAGAGTTTATTGAGTTAGGTGAGTAACCGTTTAACTCACCGTCTATTATAGGGTTCCAAGTCATAGGTTTGTCAACACTAATTCTAAAGTTTCTGTTCCAGTTTTCTGGCCTATAAGCTGTTTGTTGAAGTATACTATCACCAAGACCATTACCGTACATATAAGCGTTATATCTTAATAAAAACCAGTCTGGATTATTATTACCTGTTATTGTATAAATAGTTCCGTTTGGATCTTCTTTCCATCTAAACTGAGTACCTACAGTCATTATAGGATCTACAAAATCTTTTTGCTCAAGACCATAATGTGAGTTTTCAGATTCTCTTCCTATGCTATATATGCTAGAACCACCGTTAGTCCAACCTTTATATTTTCTTGGAGTTAAAGGTATATTTAAACCTGCACTATCTGCGCTTGGTAAATTACCAGCGTTAGTTTTTCCATCAGTACTACTAGCATAAGTGTTTCTTTGTGCAGAGTTTTCTCTATTAGGGTCTGGCTGTAAACCACCAAAACCTATTTCTATTATACTAGAATTTGAGTAGTTTGTTATACCCATGCCTTCATGAACAATGTTGTTTGGTGATGCGTTAGACAAAGTATGGTCTGTACCTGTTTCAAAACCAGTAGTTGGTGAAAAAGCACCTCTTGAATTATTACCATCAATATACCAAACGTCTTCATAGCTAGTATTTGAAGAAGAAGAAGATCTATCGTTTATATCAAAATTAACTTGATTTCTAAAAAAAGCGGTAAATTTATACCAAAAATCTTGACTATAGTTTTGAAAAAGGCCTGGTGTCCAACCATAAGAAGTGTTAACATTTGCACCATAAGAAGCTGGATTAGTTACTTGCGGAGCGATAGCACCGTAGTTATGAAAAGTAGGGTCGTATTGAGGATTTAAACCTGGGTTATAATAAGGATCTTCAATATTATTATCTGCGCCTATAGAATGTATGCCAATATGGTTTGGTGATAAAAAATATAATTTTCTAGACGCTACGACTTTGTAGTTAGTGCTTACTGTTTGGTTACTACCTATATTTTGTTTTACGTCAAAGTCATTAAGTATTTTAACAAAAAATCTACCATCAAATTTAGGTGAATTAACAACTTTTATTTCTTCAAATGAAATTCTTACACCTGAAGCAACGCCATTAGCATCAAATATAAAATCTGTATCGTTACCAAAAGTTTTTTCTATATTTATTAATATCTCACCTACAGGATAACCACTTAGATCAGGTTCATAGCCAATACTTGTTACTTCATAGTAATTAGAAACTTGAGTACCACTACCTATAAATCTAAACCTTAATCTTTTTGCTTTAGCTAGTTCGTGTATATGTGACAAACTACCATTTTTAAAAGCAAACCCAATACTAGGATCTGCTAAAATATTTAGTTTAGTAAGACCGTTAAGATTACTTATATTACCAAAAAGCTGATTATTAGTTTCAGTAGCTTGTCCTATAAGAAAAGCTTTTTCTTTTATGTAATCAGGAGCTTCGTTTTCTATAGCTATAACTTTATACTTAGCTTTTTCAACAACCAACTCTTGTGACTCACTACCTTTTTTTAATATTATATAACTATCAATATCTACTTTATTTCTATCAGCTGAAGCAAAAGCTAACCACACGTTACCGTCTTCAGCATCATAAAAGCGATCCATCGCTAAATTATAATACTCACCTGAAGTTTCTTTTACGTAAAACTTAAAACCTTTAGCCCAGTCTGGAGCTACACTTTGAACTTGAGCAATAAGTTTATTAGCCTTATCAGCATCTTGCTTAGTTATTTGCTCTGTAGAAGAGTTAGTTGTTAATACAGGTGTTTCTCTACCATATTCGTCTGAATAAACAATACCAACTTGATAATCTCTTAATGATTTTACAGATTTTACACCTAAACTAGTGTTTAATATTGAGTTTTTTGAAAAAACATATATTCCAGTTTTATACTCAACTTCAGCGGTAGGTGAAACAAGATTATAATTTTGAACATAATTACCATAAACTAGTCTGTTAGCAACTATTTCTTGTGACTTTGCAAATCTTGGTACATTATCAAAAGATCTTAATATTTGATTACTAGGTAATAAAGAATAAATTGTTTCTGATTTTACTTCATAGCTACCAAATCTTTTTGTAGGTAGTCCTGTATTAACATCAATTATTTCTTGTTTGTATTCGTCATCACTAGGCTTTAAAGTTTCTAATATATAAACAGAACTAGAATCAGACTCTTTATAAAGCAAGTCAATAGCTACTACATCATCTGGTTGATCTTCTGTAACAAACTCTTCAATGAAAAGTTTAGTTAATCTATTAGTCATACCTAAATTATAACCTTTTCTTGGGTGATAATCAAAGCCACCAGCTAAAAAAGCTATTTCTGAAAACGGTGAAAAGCTAGAATATTCATTATCTTCATACTTATACCTGTAAGCAAACCTTGGAAATTTAAATTCAAATTTATTTATATTATCATCGGTATCAAGCGACATATAATAATTAAGATCTCCTAAAGGTATTGTAGGGCTTATACTTAATATTTCTATTTGAAAAATAGTAGCTACAGGTGTGTTTAAACTAGGCGGATTTGTACCTTGCGCTATTGCTAAAACTTTAGCTTTTACTTGATAATTTGATAAAGGAACTGGTGGTATGTTTGTTAAATAGTTTTGAAAAAGTATTATGTCATCTATTTCAATTTCAAAAGGCTGAGTAGGATCTGCGTTAGCTGGAGGATAAACTACTATTAATGGAGTATCACCAACGTTTTTATTACTAAAATCTGTAACTAAACTACCACTAAAAGTACCTTGAGGTATTTCTGTTTCCATATTTAAAACAGGTGGATATTTAGGTGCTTTTTTAATTACAGTAATATGTTCTTCTAATAAATCTAAGTTAGTTACTTCATTGTTAACTACAAGTTTAGTATGGGTATCAATATCTACAGTACCTTGTATACATCTGTTAATATTAATCTTTTTTGGTTCTGATATATCGTCTGTAAAAAACAAAAGATCATCTATTATATTTATACCAGTTATAACTCTATCGTATTCAAAGCTTAATATATTATTTCTATCAACTAAAACTAATGTATTTAAATCGGTGTCAGTATCGTATCTTACAATAACATTAGTTTTACTACCAAGTAAACCACCTGTTGTACTGTGCATTTTAACAAAATAATATATATGATTATTTTTTTCATCAGCTATAACACCAACACAAACACCATCATCGTTAGAAGATATTCTATCAATTCTATTTCTTGTGCCTAACACATTTTGAATAGTACCTATATCAGAACCTTCTGAAGTTTCCACTTGTACGTTCATAGCATGTCTATACTGTCCAACTGGCAGTAATCTTTCATCAAGGTCTTTGTTCATTTTACCTTGAGTAAAAGTGTTCTGTATTTTAGCCATATATTAGTGTTTAATCCACTTAGATTTGTTTCTAAGTACTTGTGTTATTTCTTCTAACTTAATATTTGATAATCTTAACTTAGCTTGTCTAATAGCAGCAAACTTTTCCTTTTTAAATCTATTAACAATGTATTCTGGAACATTAGCTTTACCTGCTAGTATAGCGTGAGCTATATATCTATACATAGCTTCTTCTGCTAATTTATGAACTTGCATCTCTTCATCTGTACCTAAACCATCGCTTATATAATCTATAATTACGTTTTTACCAGAAATATTAGAACTAAAATATATGTAACCGTTGTTAATATAAAAAGTTCCGTTTACTTGAGCTTGCTCTGGGTTTAATCCATATCTTTCACCAACAACTAAGTCATAAGTACCGTCATCATACTTATCAACGTTATCATCTGGAGTGTAAGATCTATAGTTAGAAAGTGTTTGTGATATTTTTTTATTAGATAAAAACGTAGCTTCAGTACTAACTGTAATTGCGTTTTCAGAAGTTGTTATTACAGAGCCGTTAACATCTATTACAGTTGTTCCAACAGGAAAATCAATTGAAGACACTAACATACCTACTTTTATTTGATTTGCGTCTGAAGTAGAGTTAGCTGTAATTTTATTACTACCAGAAACAATAGTTAGATCTTCTAATATAAAAGCAGATTCTTCTTCAAATATTAAAGAGCCATCAACATTTGTAAAAGTTAAAGTTTCATCTCCCGTGTATGTAGCAGGATCACTTATAGTTATAGTTGTAATACTAGAGTTGTTAGTTACACTTGTTACAGTAGCTCCAGCTGGTACGTTTGGTGCTGAAACAACCATACCAACTAATATGTTTTTATATTCTTTATTTAAAACAATAGTAGTACTTCCATCAGTCATAGTACCTACAGCTTGTAATTTATACTCACCTTGTTCGTTTTGCAGTATTGGTTCTGGATTTTTAGTATATTTAGTAGGATATATTACGTGCATAATACCAGCGCTGTCTGACCAAGATAATTTCACGTAGTTAACGTAGTCTTGAGGTAAAACTACTGATAAAGTTGAAGGTACAGTTACTTCTTGTGATTTTACAGATTTAAAAGTATCAAACGACATTTCTTGCATAGCTCTTTTAGCATGAAAAACTACATCTGATCTTTTAGCTTTGTTTATAATTTTTTCTTCACCAACGTATACAAAGATAAAAGTATCTATTAAATCTTTCAAAGAAATAAATTGGTAATCACCGTAATTACCATTATCATAATATTGTTGTTGTGTTTGATTAAGTAATGCCATTTATTATGATTTTTCTTGTTGAATATCTTTTATTTCTTCTTGACTAGCGGCTTGATATAATTCGTTGTTCATCATTATACCTGCTAGCTGCAATATTTTGTTTATTAAATTGTTTTCTTCTGATATATCTAATTCAAAATCTACACCAGTTCCGCTGTATAAAGCTTCTCCATTAGTAACAATATAATTCCAAATAGGTTTTTTAGGTATGCTATAATAATATATAAACGTAGGATTTGTGTTTAAGGTTTCTCCAACGTTAACACGTATTTCATTATTTCTTATATTAGCTATAGGTTGACTTGTTGATGGTTTTAATAAAGGCACATTGTTTATTGCTGCTCTAAAATCTTCTAAATTTAAAATAGAACAGTCTCTATTATTAAGCTCAACTCTTATTATTCTATAAATATCATCTGGCAACAATATAGCACCATCAGGCAATGTTAATAATTGACCTATAGAAGTTGAGTCTAAAGTTTTTTCAAAATGTTGTAACTTGTGTTCTATTACACTTACCGTGTCAGCGTAATTAGTATTATTTCCAGGAACTCTTAAAAATTGATTTAAATCAAAAAAGTATTGTTCGAATATATCTTTTTGAGCCTGATCAGCAAACAAATTAAACTCTTGAGGTGTTACGTAACCTCTTTGCTCTTTGTTAGCTATTGCTAAAACTTTTTGATATACTGTGTCTATATTTATCATATTTTTTTATTATAGTATTGTAACCACCCCGAAGAGTGGTTACTCCACTAAGGTTG
>CEOA01069666.1_pt1 | contig 15514 bp, 9 predicted proteins | sample 530251 | NCBI WGS metagenome assembly CEOA01 (sample SAMEA2619838, study PRJEB7988) | marine metagenome | biome: marine biome (ENVO:00000447); feature: surface water layer (ENVO:00002042); material: "saline water (ENVO:00002010), including plankton (ENVO:xxxxxxxx)" | depth 5 m
CTTCCTCAATGAGAGGTGCTTTTTTTGGGCCACCAATGGAGGTTGTGCACCGTGATTCTAAGATAAATGGACCCGCTAGTGGAGGATACACAAGTGATGCTGAGGCAATGAGTTCTAATTTAACAGACCCAGCCTATCATCATGTAACACCCCCATATTTTTATGGCCCATCATCTATTCTATTGCGATACCAAGCTACCAGCAGTGGCGATGTTACAATTGATGATATATGGACAAATACTAAAAAATCATCATTATATTTTGAAGAATATATTACAGACATTCCAGATGGATCAACTACTACAATCGGAGATGAAGTCCCGGTATCCGACTTTTTCTTCCCAACTTCGTCGTTAAGTCCAAAAGTGCCGACAAAAAAATCTGTATCGCAAGGCTCGGCTGCAAGAATGAAATTAGAAGAGTGTGTTGATGTTTGGTCTCCAAAAAATCTTGTTGAAGTACAGGCGCTTGATCCAGCAACAAACATCCCCTCTGCAACTCCGACAAAAGTTTGGGCTATGACTCCAAAATGGGTTTGTCCCGTTTTAGATTTTGGTCTGCCGGCAACACTTTTCATGTCTGCTAGCTCATATGATTCTTTTGATAACAAAATATTTGAATCTTCATTTCAACTTAATGATCCAGCAATTAAGTCAACTTTATCTTACTATAACATGCTTACAGGTAGATCTATGTGGACTGGATACGGAATTGACCCATATGATGGGTCAGATTTAAAAAGAATTGAATTGTATATGAACAAACAACAACTTCTTAAAAAACAGTTTGAAGATTATTATGAAATTTTAAAACAAGATGAATTAGAAAATGGAAATATAGAAAAAGAAACTATCGCTTTTGTGGTAGAGCCAGATCAAGATGTTTCTTCTGTTAATAAAAAAGGAATTTATTTTCAAATATCAGAAACGTTCCCGGAAGAGCTTGCAACACAAGCTGCTTCTTCTGTCACATTCCAAACCCCATACGAGGGTGCAGAAAATGCTTCCGGATATTATACCTCCAGAGAAGAAGTGTTTTCATCAACTAGCGTAACATCATCTCTTGTACCCTTGCTGGGCTTTAACGATACAAATAGAAGGCCAATTGGAAAAATTTCAAAGAGCAAAGTCGTCTCTGAGGCTATTGTCGCTATCCCTTATCTACCCAAGCCTTTTGGAATATACGGAAAAATTAGAGGAACTGGCCCAGATGGATCAGTAATTGCATCTAAAGATTTGCTTAGTCTTGTGGAAAAAGGACCTGATCAATCTTTAGTAAGAACTTTGATGGCTACTACTGAGGTTATTCCAGGATATCACTTTTTGTCGATTGACAATTTGGTTTTTGATAATTTCTTGAATACTATTTTAATAGACTTTTTAACTCCAAACAGCTCACCCAGAAGTGAAGAGTTAAAGCAAAGGTACGAAAATTATTCAAATGCATTAGAGATATGTGATGCTAGTGATCTAGGAATAATGATAAACACACTCCTAGGTCGTGTTGGCCCATCTAAGCTTGGCTATATGCTTCCGCCAGAGATGGACTTCATAAACAATTCAGCGATTGCACCTTTTCAAATGGCTGTAGTTCCTCTTGCTCACGAGTTAGACAAAAGAGATCTTATGAATATGTGGCAAAATATAATGCCAGATATATCTACTAAATTGATAAAATCTGTTGATAACATTTCGTTTAATCCAAATGCAAATTTCTTTGGAACGCCTGAAGCTGAATTTGACTTATTGGCAATATCTAAGACTGGTGGAAATCTAGGATCGCCTCCGCTAGCCGAAGTTTGCCCGGGCCAGTTCTTGAATACTAAATCTCTTTCAAAGAATTTTCAAAAAACTTTTGAAGACGATATACTTCCTTATAATATTCCATTCATCCCTCCTAATTCATCTGCTTTTTTTGAAAAGCTTAAGTGGCTTGTATTTAAAGTAAAGCAGCGCGCTGCAAAAGATTATGAAACCTACAGAGAGCGTCAAATAGATGCTGCAATTGCTTCGAAAGGATACCAAAGAAAACAACAACAAAACTTGCAATATTCTGCTCTAGATTGTCTAAATACAAAAGAGATCTATGGTGCAAACTGGCCCTATGATTTCTTCTCATTAACTGAGAGAGCAAAAATAGAAATTGAATATGAGGTGCAGTCTTAATGGAATTTTTTGATTCAAAAGAAGAAGTTATTGATCTTCAATTAACTCAGTTTGGGCGTCATTTGCTCTCTAAGGGGAAATTTAAGCCTGTATATTATTCTTTTTTTGATGACGATGTGCTTTATAATTGTGAAAATGCAGGGTTTTCAGAAGAACAAAACCAAACTCACGAAAGAATATATAAAGCAACAGAAAATCTTACAGGTTCTGGTGCTCCAAGAATGAAACCTCAAATATCTTTCTTAAGCTTAGAAAAAGAATTTCTTAATAACTACAATAAAACTGTTTCTGGGCAAGAAAAGCCTGGTGACCCTGGGCAGCAGCCAACAGCAATAAAAAATTATACCCTGCCTCAGCCAATTGGTACTATCGCGGTTGACAAAGACTCCGCCCCAGCATTTTCTGTGAAGGTCTTACAAGGAGAAATATCCAGTTCAGCCGGATTTATAGATCTTAAGCAAACATCTGGTGGCAAAAATACAATTATGATACCTCAGCTTGAGATGGAGCTTGATATAGAATACATACCTCAAGAACACGATGAATTTTATGAAATAGAGGACGCGTCTGCTATATCTTTTGGTGTTACAACAAAAAATGAAGAAATGTTTTTGTTTGTTAAGATTTTAGAGGAAAATGCGCCGTATCAAAAAAGAAATTTTGATATGGAGGTTTATGAAATATCTGAAGAGGTGTCTGGTTCAACTACGGTTGAGCACCTCAGACAATTAGAGTTTTTTAATATGCCTAAGTGGCTTTTTGATAGTGAAAAACCAAGTGATCCATCGCTTTTAATAAGCTCAAACACCACTCCTGAGTTAGCTCAAAACAATGTTGAATACTATTTTGATGTTTTTGTTGATGAAGAAATTGATGAAGAAATTTGCAGGCTAGATCCTGACACATTTAATAGAGGTGTCTTTGCAAATAAAGATAATAAATTATGTCGTGATGTATTAAATGATGATAATAAAGTATCTTATGATATTTATGAAGCAGAGGCTGATGATCCTGGAGAAGTTTGCTAATGGCTAGTAATGTTTTAGATACTCTTGTTGGCGATATTCTACCTCATGTTCACATTAAAAAAATTATTGTTGAAGACTGGGATGGTAGTAGCCAAGCCGGCTTAAATGATGGTCCTGGCATACCATATCTTCATACAATAACTGTCCAAATGGAGCTTTATCAGCGTAAAGATAGCTTATTAAAAAGTTCATGGCTGGCAGATATAGACTTAAACCTTGAAGAAGAAGGCGTAACTAGTCTTTTTGATTTTTTTAAATTAAATTTTGCAACTGTTCAAAGTTCTACCTCTATTAGGAAGCTAAGAAAGTCCAATCCTACTAGTGCCCTAAAATCAAATCAATCTGTATATCTACACAAACAATCTGATATTTCTGATCAAGATTATTGGCCGGCCGCTTTTAAAGGAAGAGAGTCAGGGATGGGTGTTTCGTCGGCGTATGGTGATCCATTTGCTAGAAAATGGAGCGTTCCTGTTCATCTAGGTGCTCTTGCTGGTCTAACTCAATCAGGCTTCGATGGTAATTCTTCTGTTTTACATGATGCTAAAATTAGAGAAGAAATTTATAATGGGGATGTGTACTACGCTATACCATATCAAACTAAGTTTAACTGGCGACCAGTTATGGAATTGTCACAGGTCGCTGAATATGATGCTTCTGGAGAAAACCTGGCCGCGTCAATTAAGAAAAAAAATGAAAAACTTATTGGTGATGTGTCACGTTTAGTTACTTCCGGCGAACTATCAGCGTACAACCTTGGGTTTGTAGCATATATGTCTCTAAAGTTAGACGATGCTTTGGGCCTTCCAGCAAACTCTGTCTATAGAGATGTGGTTAATCTAGAGGGCACAATATCTACAGAAGTTATAATGGCCAATGGTGTTCCAGTTGACACAAGAGAGGCTTTTGTTGACCCCAATGGAAAGGAGTGGTCTGGCGCTGTGCACTATCATGGCCCAGAAAACCCAGTTGAGGGATATCAAGGATACATGGTTGGACTTAAGCACCGTCCGGGAGAGAACCAGCCAAAGTTAACTGTCATAGAGAAACCTAATGTTTTAATTTCTGATATGACAGACCCAATTCAACAAAAAGTGCCAAATGAGATGTTTAGTATTGATAAGTCTGGCAATGTTGTTGTAACCGGCGAAGACTCAACATCAAATATTGGGCCTTCCTACGCTAATGCAAAAGAAATTTTTGATTTAATAAACGAGCCTATACAGGTTCAGTATCAAAAAAACACTGTAAAGGATATTTTTAAGAACGATAAAGATAATGATACTGAATTCTCTGGCCTGTACGTTAGTAGGGACTCTTCCAACAATGCCAGAGGAATGTTTTTCATTGATTTTAGAGAACTTTTATTAAATAATTCTCAATACATGCAATATATCAGGCCACAAATTAGAAAAAGCCTAGGTGTTGTTTCAGAGGCACTTCTTAAAAGCAGGATAATAAATTTATCTTTGTATAGAAGAAGAATTAACCCGCATATAATGGAAAAAGGCTATAAGGCCTTTGCTGTAAACACAAGTTATGAACACCCACCAGAGCTTATAGGGACACTTCAAGATAATGATTCTTTCAAAACTGCATTTACTTCTTATGAAAAAAGCACTACTTCTTTCAGAGAGACAAAAATAGATACGGAAAAATCAAACTTTACAAGATATTTTGCTTTTTCTGACTCTGATATTTCGCTTTTAGGGTCAGGGTATTATCAATATGAAGTCGAGCTTGAGTTTTTTGATGGCACTGCAATTGTAATGCAGGAATTATCAGATAATTTAAAATCACTTAAAGTTGAAATAGACGATTACGGCAGATTAGCGTCATCTTCAGAACAAAAACAGGTTGCGCAAAGCGAAACATTGCAGAAAATTAAAGGAAGCAAGAAATCTACTTCTGTTACTACTAATAAATACATGTATGTTCCGTACTATGATAATAATTACAAATCTTACAGAACGGAATTTTCTAAATTAGCTCATGAACAGTTTCAAAAAAATGGATCGCATGTTTGGACAAGAACAGCAGAGGCCATGGTTATTTATTTTACTTTATTTTCATCAAAAAAATTGTCTACAGATCTTTTAGGCCAATCTAAAGTAGGAAAGAAAATTCTTAAAATGTTAATGCCTGGTCCTGTGATAAATGGAAGTCCGGATGAAATTGCGCTTGTCTCCAGAATATTGAACAACTCGATCAAGTCTTTAGATAAAATTTTGTATCAAAAATCGTCAAAAAAACAATATAATTCAAATATTTTTCAAAGCATTGTTAAAACAGATGATCCAAAAAATGAATTTGACTATAAAATGCCTTCATATTCAACAATAAAAGAAAAACATAGCTATGATCATCCAAGAGAAATAGTTAGAGCATCTCGCGCCTCATCTTTTTACGCTGATTACTTATCAACTAATAATGAACCACTTTTTTCAAGTTACTCTGGGCCTAGAGTTATTTCAAAACAAACTTTCAAAAAAAGATGTTACTTAGAGCTTTTAAAGTTTTCTCCTTTGGCGTTAAATCAATTTGCTGTGCATGGCACAGACCCAGAATCTGCACCTTTTGGAGGAGCTATTCCAAGATTGATTCAAGGGCAGGCTAGACGAGACGCAGACAACTTCACCATGGATAATCTTTCTAAAACTATGTTTAGCTATTTGTGTCCATCGCTCATATCTTTAGCATCTAATGTTGAAAATGAAGCTAGTTTTAATTTTAGATATTCAACTTTTGATTTAAAAGCAGAGGAAGTTCTGCTTGGTAATTTACAACCAGCCTATACTAATATAATATCAAGAAGAGGTAGAAACAACAGCTTGTTAAACACTATGCTTTTGACCATAGGAAATTATGCAAAAAATTTGCAAGATGTAAGATATGCAGAACAAGTTGATGCTTTTATAATTCCTCCCGATATCGCTCTAAGGCTCCCAGGTCCACCATCTCAGTCCCACAACAATCTTGTACAGTCTGAGGCTTATAAATCATTTTTTTCAAAGCATAACATCACTATTCATGACACGTCAGCCCACACTAAAATATTTGGTGATGGACTAGTCAAAGAAGGTGGTGCACTTGGATATAGCCACACTCCTTCTGTTGATGAATTTCCCCTTCGAAGTGAGTATTTTACAGATTCTGGCGTGCAGCCAAGATCGTTTTTTTCTAAAATAATCACCTCAAAAGAACAAACATACTTAAAAGTTCCAAAAGGACAAATTCAACCTTATGATTACTCTGTAAATTTGCCAAATATTTTTAAATTTAAATATGTTAGAGATGATTTTGAATCTGCAAATATTGATGTCAAGTTTTTAAATGGCACATTTTTTAATATGTTGGCTGCGTCAAATGAAAGTCAAACTTCTGAACTTAATGCATTTAAGTTTTTTAATTTTAACATGGTTGTGAAAATAGAAAAATTGTCAGGTCATGGCCTAGCAGGCGTTGGTGCATCTGCAGCGATAGAAGAAAAATGGCAGCTTTTAACTGAGTCTGACTTAGTTGGCGAAGAAAGATTACTATGTAAAATGAGTTATTATGATTCTTCTTTGTTATCTGGTATTGAGCTTCCTATTTTAGATCAATATTTTATTCTATCTCCTAATTCAAATGAAGAAACAGTTCCAATAATGCTGCCATCTGTGCTTCTAGGTCCCTTGGTAGACAGTACACTGGCTGATGATATTCTATATTTTGAGAGTCAAAATATTGATAAGTTAAATGAGATGATGACAATATTAGAGAAAGGAAAAACTAAAATTAGCCCCTCGTCTCTAAAGTTACCATCCTTAACCGGTCCGGTTTTGGATCAAATTAGCTCTGCAGTTGTTCCTGGACAAACACAAACTCCAACTGCACAAGATGTTACTCTGCCAAGCCAAACTCAGACGCCAGGTGAGGCACCCTCCTCCCCATCACCAGGAGGAACAGTTACAGGTGGCGGAGGAGGCTACGGCGGTGGAGGAGGAGGTTCATACTGATGTCTGACTTAGTAGGAAAAAAGAAACTTGTTATAAATGATGAACTTTGGGGCGCCCCTGAGCAAACAGCTGGTCATGAGCCAGTTTTTGAAGATCCAAATTTTGATGTTATGGTGCAAAACTCACCAGTTGGAATGACATTTTTAGCTTATGATAGTAATGGATTTCAAACGGAAGATAATTTAAGAATAGCATTAGGAAAAAATTGGAATACCGCCCCAGAAGACTCTAATGACGAAAATTCTCAAGTTGTTACAAAAAATGATTGGGGTTCTTTAAAGCTTTTTTACGGACAGCCTTTAGGTATAAAATATTGTTTTGAAGGTCAGGGTCTAGATTCAGAATATCCTGGATTCTACTCTGAAGCAGGATCTCCTACAATTGCTATTGAATCGTTTTTCACAGAGGGACTTATAGCGGATCCAATTTATTTTGAGGCTATTTGGAAAGAAAAAATTGTTGTGTCTTGTTCTGTTCCAAAAGGACCAAAAGCTGATTTGGAAGATGATGCAGCAGCTAATCCAGAGCTTAACAAATTTAAAAGACCAAATTTAGAGTTATGGTCTGGGTTTATAAAAACAGGAGTTATTTCTGATGGAAAGTATTACTTTCCAATTATTAAAAATAAGGGTAACGGACTTCAAGTTGATGTCGTGCCAGGTAGAATGTATGGCGATCACTATCATGAATCTGTTAACCCTTTTACACCAAAAGAACTGTTATCTAAACAGCCATTTGGAAAGTCTGCTTTTGCCAATGTAAGCACTTATTATAAATCAACCAGCGCTTCTACTTCAAATATGCTTTTTAGTAATTTATCATATGAAAAGTTTATTGGTCAATTGGCAGATCCATCTAACATTGGGGTTTCAGTTTTTCCTGGCAATGTAGCTAGCTTTAATACAATTATGCCAACTCCATATGGTTTTTTAAGATTAATGACAAATAAATTTGAGGTTGAAGATCTTTATGACCTAGATGTACCATCTAGCACTCTATTTCCGCATCCTTACAAAAATGTCGGCCAGCTTTTTAAGAATTTTCCATTAGAGGCATTAACAACATATTTTTCTAGAGTGCCTCATCAAACTTTATCAAAATTTATGAAAAGCAGTTTTAAAAATTTAGATATTTCAGCTTTCATGGATGAATATTTTATAAGATGGCAAGAAGCGCACACATCAATCAACACAAAGGGCACTCAATCAAAATCAACTCGATCTTTGTTTTTGCAGCTTTTAGATCAAAGATTGTCAAACATCGTTATAAGCCCAGAAATGATAAAAAAATTAGATAAAGTTGAATCTATTAAGAAATATTTTCCTTTTTATTGTGAGTTAGAATTTAGTACTAGTATATTCACTGAACTTGGAGATTTAATTAAAAAACTTTTATTTACTAAATTTTTTACTAATAAGATAGCAGAGTTTAACACAAGAGACTACTCAGATCCAAGTCAGTTGGCAACTACGCACACCCCAGCAGCGGAAGTACCCTTTTACGATCACTATACTGATGGATATTATGAGAATATATTAGCTGATGAGATGATTGGAGATCAGCAAACCGGTAAAACAGTTACTCAGTCCAACCTTCAGTTTAGTGTTGGCTCTGTTGACGGATCTGTGTCTCAAGAGGTAACCAAAAAGGTGTATGATATTGCGTCTCTTTTGAATACATATCTTGATGAAGATAACGTGGATTATTATAGGGACCCTGGAGACAACGGCACTAGTTTAGATATCCAAGATTACATTACATATCTTCGAAGCGACCTAGAAGAGCCAATAAATATTGATGAATACAATAATGTCTGGAAAAATGTGTTAGGTCAAATTTTAAAAGTTAAATTATTAAAAACTTATAAAAAACATCACAGAACATATCAAGACTTGCTAGAAGGTAAGCCAGCTTATTATGAAACAATAGCTTATAAAATTGAAAAATTTGAAAAAAATCCTGAAGACGCTCCTAGCGCGTATACTCCTGTGCAAAGTTTTATTATTCCAAATACCTCTGAGTTGGATGTTTTTAAATATGTCGACACACAAGTTAGATATGGAGATACAAAAGTCTATCGATATGATGTAAATGCTATCAAAATAGTTTTTGGTTGCAACTACAGATATTCTTTTAATGATGAAGCTGATGGATTTGAGGCTGTAGATGCATCGACACCAGAAAAAGTTTTGAATCCAAACAATTATCAAGATTTATTGGCAACTCCTTTTTCTGAAGATGGAGAGCCTCAACAATATAGCGCTACTTGTGGAGTAGAGATCTATCCCAGCATTGTTATGATGGAAGATTTGTATTTTAGGACGCCTGATATTATTATATCAGATAACCCACCGATATCTCCAGATGTTAACATAGTGCCCTACAGAGCGGTTAATGATAGAATTTTAATCTTACTCAATAATATGATAGACTCCCATAGGCTACCACCAATAGAAATATTAGATTCAGATAATGATAAATTTGAGTTTAACAAAAAAGCTCAATTAACACCGGATGATAAAATTTTATTTTCATCTGATGATGCAATTAAAAAATACGAAATATTTAGGACAGAAAAAGAGCCTTATTCATACACAGATTTTGAAAGAATCGAACAAACCTCAAAAACACACTATGTTGATCAGATTACACCAAATAAAAGATACTGGTATTGCTTTAGATCTATAGATGATCACGGCAATATATCAAACCCAACAGCTGTTTTTGAAGTTGAGCTTGTTGACGATCAGGGCGCGGTTAGACCAATGATAAGAGTCTTTAATTTTAAAGAACCAAAGAATTCTCAGGCGATTAAGGAATGTCAAAAATATTTAATGATAAGACCTAGTTTTGAGCAAATTTACTATGATGGTGAAAAAGACCTAGATCACATGTTTAACAACAAAGATGACACAACTAAAAGAAAATTCAAAATTAGGCTTACTTCTAAATCAACTGGAAGAAAAATAGACTTTAACGTTGCTTTCAATAAGAAAGCAGTAACATAAAATAAATAATGATGTATACTATTTATATTTGCGAGGAATAAACCATGGCATTTTTAGACAATTCTGGAGATATTATCCTAGACGCTGTTCTAACGGACACAGGCCGCTTGCGCCTGGCGCAGGGCGACGGCAGCTTTAAGATTACAAAGTTTGCTTTAGGAGATGACGAGATAAATTATGGACTTTACAACAAAAATCATCCATCAGGCAGCGCATACTATGATTTAGAAATTTTACAAACACCAGTTTTAGAAGCTTTTACTAACAATACTTCAAATCTTAATTCAAAGCTAATGTCTATCTCAAGAACAAATCTTCTTTTTATGCCTGTCTTGAGACTTAATAAAACAGATAAAACTGCTGGACCAAATTCAAGATCTACTTTAATGTATGATCGTAGCAATAGCGATGGTTCTGTTGCTGCTGGCTCATCTTTCAAAACAAAGTTTGTTGTTGCAGTTGATGAGACAACCTTCAATATTTTTAATACAGGGTCGGTATCTGTTCAGGGCGTTATTCAAGGATATCAAAGCACAGGATCTCTAGTTGGTGGTCAAGTAAGAGTCGACCAGGGGATGTCAACTTCACAAATATCCCCAGCTTCTGGGCTGGACTCTGATCTTCTTGAAACTCAGTTTATTTTAGAGCTTGATTATCGCCTAGGCCGACTAGCAAGGCCTAATGCTCAGACTGTTCAAAATGTAAACTTTATCGATGATGATAGCATTGCTTCATATTATGTCGCTGGCACCAATTTTGTTAGCCCAATCAATAATACTGATTCGGTTGCTAGCGCTTCTGCGCAGGACCCACAAGTTTTTGATGGCCCTCGTGGAAATGCTCTTATGTTTAGGCTTCAAGCATCAACAGAGCTACAATATTCTACATATTTGTTCACTCAAATAGGAAAAACTTTATCCAATAGTAACGTTGGTAATAATGTCTTTGGTATTTCACAAACAGATATCACTAATAGTCCCGCTGGCGCAAATGCATCATTATACTACATTGATTCTACTGTTCGTGTTGTAGGTGCGAATACTGGCTTTAGGCTTGATATCCCCGTAAGGTACGTTAAAATTCAATAGGAAAAACAATCATGGCAAGCACTTTTAAAACTTTACTAAACGATGATGTGGTCAGCACACGCACTCTTCTTCACGAGGCAATCCCAATTACAGGTACAATTGTTAGTGGGACAACCTATAATACAGCGCAGATTAAAACTTATACACACGGTATGTTTGAGTCGACGTTTGATTATCCTTATTTAAGCTCATCAGCTAATCATATTTTTGATCTTACTTTTGGACATCATGAAAGTGTTTACAGCGATTTAGAGACAGCTAAAGCCGCCGGTACCGCCACGCCTTATCAAAACCAGAAAAAGCGAGACATTTATAATCAATTTGCACAGGTTTTGATGGGGTATGACGAGTCTGGCTCTATCCGGCACTTTGACTCTGATGGCACTCTTGACGATGGAACAACTGGAAGAATGACAGAGTGCTTTTTCTTGTCTTTTTCTCGCTTGCTTGTGAAAGATGAGATCAAAAAGAACAGCTTCAGACTTCAGTATCGCCCTAGCGGAACAGTGGATAACCTTGTTTCACAAAAAGCCGCGGATAATTTTGTAGCTCCAGAAAGCACAACAGCCACTCTTGGTGACTACGCATCTGCAAATGAGTATTATACTTCGCCAGCTGGCGATTATGGCTTGATCTTTACAAGCAGTGCGACAGCGCACGTAGAAGATCCTGCAAATAGCGTCGGGATTGTTTTTTATCAAGCCGGCGTTGTTGTATTATCTTCTTCTATATTTAGTGGAGGGGAGACAACTGCAAATGGCGCTCTTTCGTTTGGCTATAGCGGATCCGAAGGAGCTGCCAATAGCTGGGGCGAAGCTGATATTGGTTCTGGCGCCGACGCAGCAAAAGCCGATGGTGTGCAACATTGTATCGTATCAGGCTCTATTGAAAACGCAGCTCAGGGTTTTAGAAACAGATGGGTTGATTGTGACTTCAACAACACAATTGAGCTTAACTCTACCATTTATTTCGCTAGAATTAACCATAATGAGTTTAATTATAGCGCAAATCCGACTTATGTAAGCGGAAGCAAGCTAGTAGTTAAGAACAACGTTAATGATCTTCCTGTCACATATATCACAACAGTTGGGCTATACTCACCAGACAACGAATTATTGGCATGTGCCAAGCTATCAGAGCCGATCCGAAAGGATCCAAACACGGAGTTGACGCTGAGGGTCAGATTAGATTACTAGGAGGCGATAAAAGATGCCATTAAAGCCTCAATATGGTAATTTTTTTGAATTTGATGAAAATGACCTTATTATTAACAGGATAGAAGCCTTTCCAAAGGTTGAATTCTTTGTGCATAGCAACGTTGTTTACTTTAATAACGAGAATAACAACGCTTCTAACCCTAATGTTCCTAATGGACACCTTAGTTTATACGACTACAACGTCAATAGAGATTCAAACGCGGCAAATGGGCAGCTAATCCACCCATTTGTAACTAAAATTGGCGCTGGAACAAGCTTGGGGACTGTTACAACGTCAAATTATGTCTTTGATTTCGACGTCGGAGACAAAATAACTGGTTCTTACCCAATGACTGCCTCTATTTCGATTGATAGATTAGGCACAAAAGCAATGTGGTCGACTTTAACAGAGTCAGCAGACGGTAAAAAGCAGTATTATATACCTGCTCTAAAGAATCACCTCAATTATTATACGAAACTTAGCCCTCATTACGAGTATTCTTCCTCCCAGCACGGAGATTTAAATGATAAGTACGTAAATCTGATTAGTATTCCAAGTATCTTCTATGGTTCAGAGATTAAAAAGGGTACAGTAACCCTCAAGTACTTTGTGTCTGGAACTCTCATAGGAGAGGCATCAGATATTAACAAAAACGGCGAGTTAATTCACACAACTGGCAGTGAGGGTGCCGTTACTACAGGATCTGTGGTCGGAGTCGTGTTATATAACGAAGGTTTTATACTTTTGAAGTCAAATGACTCAATTGCAAGTCACACAGAGAGATATGATGGTCCAACCGATGGTGTGGAGCCAGCTGTGGCTAACGCTTCATGGTTTAACTTTGGTGCTACCGGATCAACGGCGGGGGCGCCTTCATCGAGCTTCTCGATCCACCTAAGCGGAACTTCACATATAGATACAATGACAATGTTTGCTCATGCATCCGAAAATAAGTTAAATTTTTCAAATAATCCAACTTATCTTACGTCAGCAGTTAAACAGGTAGTTACAGGAAGCGACCATTATGTGGAAAGCGCAGGAACTGCGATTAAAAACATAGTTTCTAGTTCTTATGCTGCTCATAGCGCTACTTTTGAGCCAACAACGTATATATCAAAAATTGGTATATATGATCAGAACAAAAATCTAATTGCAATTGCATCATTAGCTAAGCCGATGCGAAAAAGAGAAAAAGATAGCTATACCTTTAAACTAAAGCTTGATATTTGATATAATTGTGGCATGATTTTAGGACTAGATGTTAGCACCAGCATAACAGGTGCCACTGTCATTGACAGTGATGGAAAAATAGTATATAATGAGGCGTGGGACCTGAGAAAGTATAAAGATTTCTTTCAAAAAGCAGAAGTTGTAAAAGGCAAAATTTGGGAACTAGAAGATACTTTTCTTATCAAAGAAATTTACATTGAGCAGTCTCTTCAGAGCTTCAGAAGTGGCTTTTCCTCTGCAAAAACTCTCTCTACTCTTTCTCGCTTCAATGGTGTTGTGTCTTGGCTGTGTTATGACATTTTAAAAACTGCGCCAGAGTATATAGCTGCCACAAGTGCCAGAAAAAAGGTTGGGATAACAGTTCCAAAGGGAACAAAAGCTAAAGAGTGTGTTATTAAGCATGTAATTGACAATGTGCCAGATGTTGCTATAACTTATACTAAGTTCGACAATGTGAAGCCTGAATGCTACGATAAAGCAGACAGTTGGGTTATCGCTATGGCAGGTCATATACAATGCAAGACAAAAAACTAAAAATTCTAACCTCAGTATTAGGAAGATATTTTTCTTCCAGTGATGAAAAACTTTTTCACTGTCCTAGATGCGAGCACCACAAGCAGAAGCTCTCTGTAAATATAGAAAAAAACGTATTTAAATGCTGGGTTTGTGATTACAAAGGAAAAGACCTTTATAGGATTGTCAAAAGATATGGCGTATACGAGCAACGTCGCAAATGGAAAGAGTTGACATCTACAGTTGATGTAGAGAACTTTACAGCCAATCTTTTTGATCAGAGACAAGAACAAGAGAAGCAGATTATTGACATGCCCCGCGAGTTTATATCGTTAGCAAATAAAAATCTTCCACCCTTGTCGATGTATGCTTTAAATTATCTTCACTCACGTGGACTATCAAAGGCGGATATTATAAGATGGAAAATAGGTTTTTGCCCAGATGGAGATTACGGAGGAAGAGTTATTGTACCATCGTTTGACGAGGACGGAGATTTAAATTACTTCATTGCTAGATCTTATGATCACACGTGGCCAAAATATTTAAATCCTAAAGATGCTAATAAGGGTATCATATTTAATGAGCTTTTTTTAGATTTTGATGAGGACCTTATCTTAGTTGAGGGGGTATTTGACGCAATTGTTGCTGGTCCCAATGCTGTGCCGATACTTGGATCAACTCTGAGAGATGAACACCCTTTAATTCAAAAAATCATTGATAACGACACAACAATATACATTGGGATGGATCATGATGCGAAAAAGAAAGAATTAGACATAATTAAGCTGCTACTCAAGTATGATATTGAAGTTTACAAAATTGATACTGGCAATCATGATGATATTGGCTCAATGAAAATATCTGAATTCAGAGAAAGAAAACAATCTTCTTCATTAGTTACAAATGACAACTATTTATATCAAGTTATACAGGAGTTTTTGTAGTGAAGATTACGATCCTTAAAGAAAGAAAGCAAAAAAAACGCGTTGATGAGGCCTGGCCGGCAATTGCTGGGTTAGTTGGTTCAGCAGTTGCTGACGCTATGGATGATGAGCCGGGTGAAACCGCTGATTCAATTGTTGACAAATCACAAAATAAGCCCATAATGGTGCAAGCTCACGGCGATGAATTTAGATCTATAAAAAGAATTTTACAGGCTATTCAAGCCCAGTTAATTAAAATGGGCGGAGGCGGCGAAAGAAAAGCTGCTGCAGGGCCCGAAGCTGGAGTTGTTGCTGAGAGTGGTATTGAGTAAAGCCATGAACATAACAAAAGAAAAACTGCGAC
>CEOA01006183.1_pt1 | contig 15474 bp, 8 predicted proteins | sample 530251 | NCBI WGS metagenome assembly CEOA01 (sample SAMEA2619838, study PRJEB7988) | marine metagenome | biome: marine biome (ENVO:00000447); feature: surface water layer (ENVO:00002042); material: "saline water (ENVO:00002010), including plankton (ENVO:xxxxxxxx)" | depth 5 m
TTGTGCTTGTGTTGGAATCATTAATGAAGTTGTTGAACTCTTGTGATATATCAACAGGTTCAGCGTTTATACCAAGTTTATTAAGCTGTTCAACTCTTCCTTGAGCTTCAGTAACATTATCTGCAACTTTATTTTCAACGACAGGTTCAGCATTAATAGCATCACCGAACTCGTTGTTGACAAAATCTTTGATGTCAGTTACATTCATTTCTCCATCGTAAAGTTTTGTTACAGCTTTTCCAATGCCTTTGTCAGCTTCTAAACCTAATGACTCTAATGCAGTATTCATGGCTTGAGCCTTGAATGCTTTGTTCTCAGCTTTGAGTTTTTTAAACTCATCTCTAAGTTGCTTTATATTGTCGTTAGATTCTACAGCTTCCTCAATTGCATCTTCTGTAGCTTGGTCTAATTTATTTTCTTCCATTATTTTCTCCATTTTCTCTAGCATATAAATAATCCCATATACATAATCGCTAGGTAATTAAAGGGATTTCACAAGGATTTACGAATGTCAAACGACACACCTTGGCTGTGTCATCGCGTTTGCAGCCCTATATTTTGTGTGCCGAATCCTGCCAGGCACTACATCTAGTATAGCAGGTTTATTGCTCTGTCAAGCCTGTTACTTGACCTTCTCTATTTTGTCTTGCACCTGTTGCTGCTGCACTAACTGACTCTGCTTGTGCTGATAAAGAACCTACTTGGTCCATAAAATCTGTGTCAGGAGCTGCTCCAAACTCTGCAAATTCTAATGCTGAATATGTTTCATCAGGTCTATTAAATCTTCTAGCTAATCTTGATGCTGTAATAGCTCTAGCTGCAGCTGTTTCAAACTCTCCAGCTGCTCTTTGTGCAGTTATACCACTACCTATCAATCTTTGAACTGAATCAAAATCTATATCTTCTCCAGTAACTCTTTCAAATGTTGCACTGATTTGTGCTACATTTAATCTTCTATTTAATATTTGTGCATTTACTTCAGGGTCAATAGCTAAAGCAACTAGTGTTGATGCTTTAGGTTCTACAAACTCACCAAGTTCATTCGAATAATATTCTTGATATTGTCCTAAAATTTGTGATTTTTGCTCCTCAGGAACAGCATCTATTGTTTGTTGTACTGCACTTAATCTCTGTCTCATCTCATCTGGTGAAACATTATTAGCTAAAAGTTTTGGAAATACTGTATCAATATTTTCTTTTGCATAACCACCTAAATTAAATTCATTAAAATGTACAATTACAGCTTCTTTATTTTGTAAATATTGTGCTTCTGTCATTCTTAAAGAACCATCAGTTCTTTGAATACCTTCAAACATTTCGTTATATTCAGGAGCTGAACGCATTGCAGCTAAAGCAAAAGTTTCTTTCCCAGACTTAATATATCCATCTACATATGCTTTAATTAATTTTTCACCTCTCTGAGGGTCAAGTTTTGTTATGTATGGTAATAAAACTTTTGCTTGTTCAACTGTAAAATTAGCTGAAAATGTTTCTGATAAAGGTTTGTCTGCTGCTGCAGAAGTATTACCTTTAAAATTTTGTCCACCAGCTGTATAAGATTCTGCTTCTGCTTTTGCATAATTAGTTGTATAATTATTTGCTTCTAATTTTTCTATTAAAGCTGTATTACTTGTATCAATTGTATATCCTGTAAGAAAGTCACTTCTATAATAAGTTACTGTTGCCACTATATACTCCTAACTACTGGACCACCTAATGATTTATTCATAAGGTCTGCTACGCTATATCCAAAAAACTCATTACCTGTATCATAAGCGTTTTGTCTAAAATTAATAGCTGATGTATTGTAATCGTTTTGAAACTGTGATAAAAAGAAATCAGATTCTTCATCTGGTGCTTCACCATAAATTGAAGCATAAAGTTTGATGTAAGGTGCTGCTACTTTATTGTAGTTCAATCCTTTACCTGCAAATCTTTCAAAGTATGGATTGTTGTCAAATAAATTTTGATAATATGCATTTGCACTTTCTTCTCCCTCAGTAGCAAACAACATAGCACCTTTTCTTTTATCTGCTTCTGATAAACTATTAAATGCACCTGCACCTAGATATGAAATACCTTTTGCATTATTTTTATTATTGTAAATAAAATCAGATAAATCTAATCCAGAACTATCTGAAGTCAACTTTGTTTGCTGTGATTTAAACAAATTGTAATATGGACTGTCAACAGCCACTTCATATCCATCAATGTTTTCTACATATCCTAAAAATTTAGGTAGTAGTGCAACAGAAATTTGTCCTTCTACAGCTCTCTGCAATAGCTGCTCATATAGTTCTGGATTGTCTTTTTTGTAGTTGCTTGGATTAATACCTAATCTTACAAAAGCTCCGTCAAGTTGTGTTGCTCTTGTTTCACGTAAAGCTAATAACTTTTGGTTAGGCTTTCCGTTTATTGTGTAACCTTCAGTTCCTAATGCATTTAAATATTGTATTGTTTCTGTTGTATAAGGTGCTTGTATCTCTAATAATCTTGGGTCATCTTCTGATATTGGTGTTCCATTTATAATAAAATCAAAAAGTAATTCCATACCTGGATAATCAGTATTACCATCTGCATCAACTACTGCATCAAAAAACCAAGGAGCTACATCTTCATAAAGTAATATTCTGTCATCAAATGTTTCTCCTGGACTCCAATTATCAAGGTTTGCATACTTATTAGATATATCACCTAACATAAGAACATCTTCACCTAAAAGTATTCCAGGTGGTGTTGTAACTGCTCGTGGTCCTACTCTTTTGTTTCCAGAGATAGTATCGCCAAAACCATAAGGATTATATTTTTTTCCAGCATTGTATGCTAGATAAGAAGTTCCTTGTGGTTCATCAAGTGTTGAAGATATATCCCAAAGAAAATAATAGAAGTCTCCATCGTAATAAACTTCTTCAGGTGTAGGTTTATTTGAATATGAAAATACACCAGCACTTGCTGTATTTACCTCTGTATTATCAGTCTTTGTAAAATCTTTCATATTATCTACAGTAGGTTCTTCATTATGTCCAGGTTCGTGTGGCATTATCTCCTCATCGCTTCTAATATTGCATCACTTAATATACCTTTAAGTTTAATAGATGCTTTCCAAGCTCGTTGTTTCTTTCTAAGTTCAGCTGCTGTAAATACTAATCTTTTATCACTAGGTAAAACTTTGCCATCTACAAGTGGTAAACCTGTACCAGGTTGTCTATCTGGAGTGTAAAGTCTATCTGGGTCAACAGCATCTGATGGTATATTCATATCATCAATTTTTTCATAAGTATATTGTTTTGCATAATCAATGAATTGTGGTGTTCTAGGATTAGTAACAAAACTATTCCAAGTAGACCAGTTATTATATCCATTTGCACTTTGCAAAACAATCAAATATGCTTTTGCTGCTAACGAAGGATTGGTTGATATTAATTCACTTAATTTTGGTCCATCAATATTTTGAAATTCTGGAACAAATTTATTATTTACAACTGTTACATCTACATCACTTGTATCTTTACCCCAAGTTTGTTCATAGATTTGAGCAGGTGAATATGATTTTTCATCTCCTATAGCTTTACCCATACCTGGTCCATCTAAATCTACTTGATTACCTTTTCTCCATTCAGCAGCAGAAATAGCAATCATATTGTGTAAAACTTGTAAATCTTCTGATGGGTCTAAATCTAATGGCATACCTGCTTCTTTTAATTCTTCTGCAGCAGCTACTATTTCATTTATCCAATCTATCCATGAAATTTGTTCTCCATCCATTATCTACCTGCACTAAATGCAGCAACAAGTCTTGCTGTTCCTTCTTTTCTAGCTTGGTCAACTTGGTTTGATTCTATTAGTTCACCATACGTAGAAAGTATGTATTTATTAAGTTCATATTCAAATGCATTACTTACATCCTCAGAACTCATGACTGATTGTATTTCATATTGTTTATCAGGCAAATTAAATTTCTTTCTTCTTAAAGCATCTTCCTGAGCCATTCTTAATTGATTAGCATTAAGTCTATATGAATCACGAGCTTCTTGGTTTAGTTCTTTTATCTTATTGTTTGCCCAATCTTGTATTGCATATACAGATAAATCAGTATTAGGAAGTCCAACAGATGTAATTGCATTTTCTATTTGTTGATTAAGAAGTCCTGGTTTTGGAATATAAACTATATCAGGTCCTGTAAATATAGGATTTGTATCTGTAAATTTGATACTATCTAAACTATCTAAATAAAAATCTCTTATAAATCCTAAGAAAACTGCATTGTTTCCACCTGATGCAACCGCAATATCTTCTAAATCATTTGTATCTATTCCAAATTCTGTTTTTGGATTCATATAATAAAATGATTGTGTAACAGCAGTTTGCGTTGCTTCATCATATCTACCCTCTGCAAAACTATTTGGTTCTAAAAATCCTGCTTGTACTAATGCAATTTGAAAATCAATAACTCTCTCAGGTGGTAAATTTTCTAAAAATCCAACTTCTAAACCTTGATTATATAATGGTGTAAGATTTTGATTATTTGCTGAATCTCTGTATGTTTCTAAAGCAAATGGGTCATTCGATAACCCATAATATCCTAAATCACTTCCCTGTGTAAAACCTAATTCGTATTCATAAGCACCTGTCAAAAGTTCTTCATTATTTGCAATTTGGTCTATTTCAGCAAAAGCATTCATTAATTTATTTACATTGCCATCTTCTGTATATTGTTTGTAAGCTGCATCTCTAAGCTCTTGTGGAGATGGTTTTTCTTCTGCTTTTACTCTAGCTCTTGATGTTTCTGCAACTCTTTGAGTAATGTTAGAATATGATACTTGAGATTCTTCAACACTATCTCCAGCAATAAGACCAGCAGCTTCTCTTTGTGCATCTATTTCATCAGGAGTTCTTTCTTCTAATGCACCATCTGCAACACCTTGTTTAAAGTTATTTACACCTTCAGCTAATCCTTGACCCATAACATAGCCAAAGTATGCTTCTCCTGTCATTCCAAGCATTTCAGGATTACCAAACTCTTCAAATATTTCGTCTGCTAATTCATCTGGTAAACTATCAAAAAAATCTGCAATCTTCTGACCAAGCAAAGAACCAATAAAAGATTCAGGACTTTGTCCTAAATATGCAGGGTCTACAGAAGTAAATCCAGATGCTTTGGTTTCTGACCAAGCTCTTCCTAATCTATAAAAAAGACTTTTTTTCTTTTTATTCATTAATACTCCATAGGTGTAAATACATCAGTAAACTCTTCCTCTACTTCAAACCTTAGTATATCATCATAAACATAGTAGAAATCTGGAAACTGTGAAAATAGTTCTTGTGCTTTTCTTCTTAATACTTCTCTAAAATATGTATATTCTTGTCTTTTAAGAGTTGCTCTAGGTCCATCTCTTCTTTGTATTTGTGCAAGAATACTATCTCTTATCTCTAAATATTGTACTAAACCTTGCATTGATGGTAACTCTTTGAGAGCTAATGATTCTCCATTAGGTAGTGTTACTGCTCTTTCGCCTTCTCTTTCAATCATATCAATAAGTTGTAGTCTTTTTGATTCAGCATCAATAGCTTTTGCAGTTGTAGATGTTTGTCCATAACCTGGATATTCTTGACGAAGTGCCATTCTATAATCTGTAAGTATTTCGTACTTTCTTTCAGGAGTTAAATTATTGTGCGCTCCTGATTCAAATAATAATCTTCTTTGATATTCATAAGCTAATCTACCTTGTGCTTGTCTTACAGCTGTAACATATTCATCTTCAGATAAATCTACTCTATCTCTATCTGCAAATGAATCAGCCCACGCTACAAAACTAAACTCATCAAGTGGATTATCAGGAAATAAATAATATCCAACATCTGGATATATCTTTAATATTTCTTCATTATCTCTTGCAAACTTTACACCTTCATCTGTATAACTTCTTTTTTTAATTTCTTTTGATTTAGAAACTAACAATGCTGTTGGGTCTAATCCAAACTGATTAACAAATTCTTTTGTAGCAAGAACTTGGTCTCCTCCATATTTTGAAAGTATTCTATAATATGCATCTGTAAGTATTGACATTCCATAAAAATGATGTTTAGGGTCATCGCCTTTTGTTTGTAAAGGGTCTACGAATAATTGTCCTCCTGGTGCAACTTCAATATCATATCTAATAACTGCACCTGTAGGAGCAGCAAACTGTATAAAAGTTCTTGCTGCAGTCAAAAACATAGCTGTCTTTTTAGCTTCTTCTAACATTCTTGCTTGTTTAGCTGGTGTAGAATCATCATATAATCCTGTAGTAACAAACATTTTAATTACATCTTTGTAAGTATTTGCAAATCCTCTTTGCATATCAGGGTCTGATGCACCCATTGACATTGCTTTTTTTGCCCAAGAAGGTATAAGTGCATTTGCATATGTAGCTGGACTTAATGCACTTTTTGTTTCTCTTCCATATGGAAAGAATACTTTGTCTATTAATTCTGTTTCAGGTAATATCTTTGATGCAGGTATACCAACTAAAGGTCCAAGACCAGGAGCAGGATTACCTACAATCATATTCAAAGAAGATACATAACCTTTTAGATTTATTTTTGCATCTGGAGCAGCAAGTTCTTCTCCTGTTACAGGGTTTTTGATTGTCCTTGAATCTCTATTACCCTCAAACATCCAATTTGTTAAAAACTCAGAACCAGGAAAGAAAAACATTTCTTCTCCTGTCATAGCATCTGTATGAAAGAATCCTTCGTCATCATTATTTAAATCAGCTTTTCTTGCACCATCAATACCCCTTGTAATTTTTCTTGTTGCAAGGAATTTTTTTTGATTTAATAATCTTGACCAAGTACCCATTATTTCTATATATACTTCTGCGAATGGAAATGCTAAACGTAACATATCAGAAACAACGTGTCTTCTGTTTAAGTCATAAAGAAGTGATTGTGTTTCTGCTAATGCATATGCTTTTGCTGTATCATCTAAAGCATCTAAGTCAGCTAACCTAAGAAGTTTACCTTCATCTGCTGATACCTTACCTGTTGTATCAAGTGATTTTATAAATTTCTTTGGTAAGTTAGAAGCCTTTGCTTGTTGTTTAATCTGTTGTCTAAGTCCATCATCAAAATAAGCAATGTTAGTTTCTATAAACCTCCAATAGAATTGTCTAAATGCAGGAGAACGTGAAAGTCTATTTGTAGGTGCTGACATAACAATACTAAATAATCTTTCTACAGCAGCATCATAAGAACTAACTCTATCTGCATCCATATCAAAAACAGATTTTTTCATAACATGTGCTTGTGTATAAGGGTCTTTTTTAGCAAGCCATTTTGTATATGCTTTTTTATTTGCAATACTAGCTTTTCTTCCTATGGCAACAGTTTTACCATCAATATCTACAAGTATTGCTTTATCATCTATAGCATTTCTACCTCTAGATATATGCTCTAATAATTCTGCATCTCCAGTTTCAATAAGTTCAAATTCTATTTCTGATTGTGGAGACTTTCTGACTCTTGTCATACCTTCCATATCTTCAAAAACTACACGTGTACCATCTGGTTTTACTTCTGTAACTCTATACTTTCCACCTGTTTTATAATGAACTCTAGCTGCTACGGAGTCAATATAATCATCAGCCCATTTTCTATCATTTAATATTTTTATTTTTTGATATTTTCCTGCCTCATCAGAACCATAAGCTAGAGCTGTTCTCCAACTACTTAAGTCTCCATCTTCATTCCAAAATCTATCTTTTATATTTTGTAGCCCAGATTTTATATCATCAACACTTCCTTTGAGTGTTGCTATTTCTGCAGCAATAGGGTCATCTACTAATTGAAATATTTCTGAAGTTGCAGCTCCGTGATATCCCTCTTTACCTTTTTCAACTCTTTTAAAAGCAAAAGTTCTTTTTAGTTTATCTCCATCTAAAATACCATTATGTGACATAGACATACTTGATTTGTGATAAATACTATCACCTAACAATTCATTATCTCGTATGCTAAACATACCTCTTTGAATTGTTCTATCTATATCAAGGTCTTCATATCCTCTTACTCTTCTTAAAACAGATTGTCTATCTTTACCTAATATCCAAGCAAATGCTGACAATGGGTGTGTAAATACATTATCTAAATCTGCAGCCCACATTCTAATTTGTTCTTCACCAACAACTCTGGCTGTCCATGCTCCTCTAATAAGTATGAATGGTTTCCAAGCTCTATTCATATAGTTATCTCCTAGCTTAGATAACCAACCTTGAACTAATGCATTAGCATCTGTGTCATCTGCAGATAAATCGAATCTTTTTCTTGCAGTTTTAACAGTCATCTTCAACCAATCTGTTATACCTTTTTGGTCATTTGTTTGCAATTCAAATAATTCAGCAACTGGTTTTGCTAACATTTCTTCAAATTCAGAAACTTCAAACTCTCTTCCATCTTCTAAGTCAACAGTTTTTCTTGCAGAAGTTACTCTTGGTCTTTTAGAACTAGGAATTATTCTTGTCCAAAACTCTCTTGCTGGTGAAAACACTCTTAAAAATAATCTTGCATCTGGTAAAGGTAATGAACCTGATGCTAAATACTCTGAAATTAAATGTGCCGTAGGTCTTCCAACAACTGATTCTAATTCACCAAAATTAGCACGTTTCATTAAAGTATTTGTAGCTGTTGTCAATACATCATCTTCTGTTGTTATGTCAGAAAAATAATTAAGTATTTGGTTTGGAGATACTTTTGCATTTTTAAATACTTTAAATCCTGCTTTAGTATCAAAAGCATCTTGTGTTTTTGTAAATAAAGTTTTTAGTACAGGAGTTATTTTTGATGCATCTCCTGTTCTAGGTCCAATAATATTTACAGTTGGATATTTTTTAATTAATTCATGTATTTCTTGAACAAATTTATTATCTATTTTTTGTGCGGTATCAACTATTACTAATGGTCTGTTACCTTGATATACACCTTGCTCAGGTATTTTAGCTTGTGACCACTTACCTTTTCTTGCATAGTTTATTGCACCAGTAGTTCCTTTACCTGCTGGATTAGTAACAGAATCTATTATTGCAATAGTAATATCTGCATCATCAATATTCTTTTGACTTCTTGCAACAAAATATTTATTAGCTGGCATCTTGTCATTTATATTTTCAGAAGTTAATCTATTTCTTTCTCGTTGTAATGCCTCTAATTTTTTTACAGCAGAGTCATCATTTATGTCATTAAGACGTGCTTGTAATTGTGTTTCGTGTTTTGCAAGAGCTTGTTTTTCAGTATTAATTCTTTTTTGTAAGTTTTTATATGCTCTTTGATAACCAGGCATATCAAAACTATCATATTGCAATATTTTATTTGGACCTTCTTCTACTAAGTTTGTTGCATATCTAAGTATTGCTGCTTTAGATTCTAGCTCTAATCTTGCACCAATAGATAATTCAGGAGCATCTCCATTTTTTATTCTTACATCATCGGCATCTAATGCTTTTCTTGCAATATAACCAGCTTGTAATTTATTTTGTATTTTTAAATCATCTCTTACTGGAGATAACTCTAATTCTTTATATGCTTTTTCTAACCCTTTTATTCTTGCTTTGTCTTCAGCAACTCTTTGTTTTAATCTATTGTATGTTGTAGTTAAAGCTCCAACTCTTTTATTTTTAAATACTGCTTCACTTTCAGTTCTTTTTATTGTTTCATCAATAAATCCAACTTGTCTTGCTGCATCATCTGTTAATCCATAATCTATTAGTTCTGCTTCGTGAAGCCCATAACTACCTGTTTTAGTTTGTGCAGAGTCTCCAAAACCAGGAGTTCCTGTACCTCCTGTTTCTATATCAAGTTCTTTTGCAACCCTTAATGCTTGTATTTCTGTACCTCTACCACCATTTGATATAACTTTTGCAGGTAAGATTTCTGCCTCTGCTAAATCTGTTGGTACTCTTTGTGCTGAATCAACTTTAGATAAAAAGTCATCTTTTATATCTTGTATAGTTCTTAATCTTCCAGACTTTTTAAAATTAGAGTTACTTATTATTTCATCAATAATATCTAAGGTTTGTTCCATGTTAAAAGAAACATTATCTAAATTATTTCTACCTTTATCTAATATGTCAATTTTTTGTAAGTTCCACGCTTCTTCGCCATATGCACTATAAAAATATTTATTAGCTTCATCTACACTAGCGACTAATTTACCAACTTGATTTACCACACCTCTTGGAATATTTACAGCTTCGAATTTATCCATGATGTGTCTAAGAACACCACCTTCACCTCCGTATATATCTAACATCATATTTAATTTTTGGAGTGATGCAGGACCTCCTTCAAGAGCTTGTATTACTTCGTCATCCATAGCGTCAACTATTCTATCTAATGCTTTTGTTGCAATATCATCATCAACTTTTGCAAACTTCATAAAATCTTTTAGTTCAAAAAATGTTCTATTTAAATCATCTGTTTGTATTCTTGGTGCAGGAAAAACATTAAACAATCTTTCAAAAACACTATTTTTGCTGTTTAATTTCATTGCAGTTCTGAATCCAACTGCTGATGCTTTATCACCATATACAAATTTTGCTGCAGCTTTTGACAATGAACCATTAAATACTAATGATGTAGGGTCAAGTCTTTTCATAGCATCTGCAGTAGGGTCTTCAGCAGCATTAACAAGAATATTTTTTATTGCTTGTTTGTCTTTAGTATCTCTTAATCTCCTATAAAGTTTTGCTCCACCTGCTGTTCTTGCTATTGTTTTATCTGAAAGTGATTTACCTTGTCCACCTAATAATATTTGTACTTCATCGTATGTATCCGCTTGAGCAAACAAATCTGCAATATCATCACCAGCTTTTGTTTCAAAATAAAACTCTCTAGCTTTTGGTATCTTAACTGTTTTTCTAACAACACCATCAATAAGTCCACTTGCTTTTTTAGTTTCGGTAAGATTAAAAGATTTTTTCATTGCACCAGCTTTTGCTAATGCACCACCAGCATAAGTTGAAGGGTCAGTAAGTACTGTATAAACTCCATCAATAATTCCTGATAATAAATTAAATGATTTTGTTCCTGGTTCAAATACTTCAACAGCAGCTACACGACCAGGAGATAATTTAACAGTACCTTTTCTACCTCTATAAGTACCTGCATGACCTTCTCTTGTATTCATTTCTAATTGTGTAATTGGTTTACCATAATATTCTTGTATGATTTGTTTTACTTCATCAGGATTTGCACCTCTACCAACTAACTCTTTATATACTTCTGTATTCTCTGCAACTGTTGAATTACCAAAATATCCTTCACCTAAGTTTACTTTTCTTCCTTGACGTAATTCTTGAAAGGCTCTAGTAGCAACTGTAGGTCCTTGGTCTTTTAAAGATTGTACAAACTCATTTCTACCATTAGGGTCAAGTAATGGTACTAATGTGCCTATACCTGTAAAAGCAAGTAATGGATTCATTTTTCTTGCAGCGTAATATTTCATACCTGCTTGTCCATATTTTTTAACAAACTGTGATGCAGACTCCATTCCAACTACTGCACCTCTAATAGCACCTCTTCCTGCAGCTTTTACACCCTCCCACCATGATGTTTCTTTTTCTAGAAATCTTTCTACAATACTTGTAAATTCTGGTGAGTCTTTTGTTAATCCCATTAATGCACCTGCAACTTGTACATCTTTTGGTAAGAAACCATAAGTCTTAGATATCTCAGACATGTTATAAGGTATTGATGGATTGTTAGCAAAGAAATTATCTATCTGTTGTGCTTGTCCTAGTAATTCTTCTTTGTATATATCATCCTGGTCTTCTTGCCAGGGAGCTACCCAGTTCCACCTGAAAGCGGTCATATCTGAAATCGTTCAGATTCAGATTGTGCTGTCCCATCATTCATTAATGCTATTATTTCTTTACTCTGTAACACATTTGCCATTCTTCTTAATACCATGTCCGCATCATAAATAGGTTGCCCTGAAGCTGCCTTATATTGACTTGTTGATACATCTTCACCAGGTAAGTTTGTAGGAGTATCAAAAATAGATTTACCTGGTTGCATAAATTTTCTAACTCTATTCATTCTTGGATTGCCTTGTGTTTCTTGTACTTCATCAACAAACATTTCAGCAGAGTTTTGTAGAGCATTTAACTCTTCTCCTTGTCCATAACTTTCTGATTCAAATTGTGCTTTATTTGTTGTAGGATTAAATCTGGTCATTTAAATCTCCATAATCAAAATCTTCTGGTACAACTAACAAATCTATTCTTCCTAAACTTGGAATAAAAGCTATTGTTATTGCATCAATAATGTAACTTGGTTTTTGTTGTTGACTAAAAAGTCCTTCATTAAAAGCATCAGAATACATTTCCCACATAGGTTGTTCATCTGCTGTATAGTTGTTTGCAATTATTTGTGCAAACTCAAAGTTTTCTGATTTATCCAACTGCTCCTCCTAACAATGCTGCAAGATTTGGTGGTCCTTGTTGTTGAACTTGTTGTGCTTGTTGTAACACAGCTTGTTCTTGTGGACTAGGTTCTTCACCACTAGCTGTAAAATATTTTTCTAAAATGTCTCCAATATCTTTTGGATTGTTATAGATTTCAACTACAGCCATCATTGCACCTTTATCTCCTTGTTGTGATTGTTGTAACAACATAGAAAATAATATTTCTTCAGTTTTTTGTTTAGTAATTCTTTCGTTTATTTGACTAAGATTTTCTAAACCATCCATTTCCTGTTGCATAGTTTCTTTGTCTATAATACCTGCCTGTAACAATTGCAACCCAGTAATAATTTTATTAGGTGCATCGAATGAAGCCATTGCACCATACTTTCTTTTTGTAACATAATTTTTATCAATATCAGTTGCAGGTGTGTAACTTTCTGAAAAAGATGCACCTTTGTACGTACCACTTATAGGTTTTCTTTTTTTACTAAATAAAGTTTCATCTAACTCTAATCTTTTTGAATCTACCTCTTGTAATGCATTTTCAAGTATTGTGTGGTATTCAGATACCATTGCTCCAACGCCTGCTTCAAGTTCCTCTAGTCCTCGACCTGTAACAAAAGAATTTGGTGATATTGCATCATCCTGTACAGGATAACCTGCGACAACTCTTAACTGTCTTTCTAATCTACCAACAGACTCAAATAATTGATATGGTAAATTATTGACAGGTTTAACAACTTGTGAACCAGGAGATAAATAATTTATAGAGTTTCTACCTTTTCTATATTGTCCTGACTCAAGTTCTCCAATAATGTTTGTTTCTGTAAATACTGCATCTTCCATAGCTATTACAGATAAAATATTTATTTTTGCCATAGATGCCATAAGTCCTATGACTTGGTCAAATTGACCTTGTAATTTATCAAAACTAAATCTTTTTGCAATAACAAATGCAGGACCTGATTTTAATGGATTAGGAACAAAGTCTACAATTTTTTTAGATGCAGGGTGAAGAATATAAGTTCCTTCAGCATTCATGTATTCTACAATTACTTCTCCACTTTCATTTGTATTTTCCCAACTACCATCATTTGTATATTGATTGTAAGAAATGTTATAGAACTGTTCTTGTGTTTCTTTATTGTCAGCTTCAAAATATGCTTTAAGTTCTGGATACATAGATATAAGATTTTTTACAGGAACTTTTTGTATTATGGCAAGTTCTTGTGGTTCTTGCATGTTTCCATAATATCCAGGAAAACAATCATAAGGATTGCGTAATTCTGCACAAGGATACATATTTCCATTTGCATCTGGTTTTGATGTAATTACCCAAACTGCAAATCCATATCCTGGTAGCCATCTAGCTACTTGTGGAAGTTGTAAATCTAATCTTTGCATTTTGTCAAATGCAGTAACAATTCTTTCTAATTTATCTTTTTTACTTTTATTTCTTTGACTATCTCTAGCATTTGTAATATGCACATCTAATGTTGGAACTTTGCCAATTTTTTGTGCAAGTCTATCTAAAGCAGATAGTAAAAGGTTTGGTGCTGGTAAAGTATAAGAATCCATACTATCCATACCTGCACCTAGTAAATCTCTTATACCATGCTCACCACCATTTAAAATATTTCTAAATCTACTTCTATCTAAAAGAGAGTCGTCATGCATCTTTTTAAGATAAACTGCTCTGTCTATAATCTGGTCAGGTGTCACATTAACTCCATGGTATGTCATTTAAGTCTAACATATTGTAACCCTCATAACTAGGAGTGTAATCTAATCCCATATCTGCATATGTTAGTTTCTGCAAGTTTCTAATAACTTTCATTGGAAACCAGCTTGCCATAACTATATCACTTTTATAAGAGTTTTTGTTGCCTTTTGAAGCAAAATATGATAGTTGTTTTGTGTATGCAATACTCTTAGATTGTGCTTCTGGTGAGTAAAAAGGTAAAACAATTTTGTTTTCTGCAAACATTGGTGCTAATGCTGTAACACCGAATCTTTCGTCCCATTTGTTTTTGTGTGTTTCATGTCCTTCTAATTTTATGCCATGCATATTTGCAAATTGTTTTGTAGTTTCATCTTGACGTATAGCTTTCTGAAAACCATTTTCTTCTATAACCCAGTGATAACAACCATACATATCAAACCATTTCTTTATAAGATTACGTGCTTCTTCAAGACCACCACCTTGTTGATTCTCCATATCTACCATTTGTAACTTAATATCATCAGCAGATGTTTCTACTGCCCATAAAAATCCTGCTTGATAACCTGTAGCAGCTGGGTCAAGTCCTGCTACAAGATAAGATGATTGAGGTACATTACCTAAATCTATATTTTGGTCGTAACATTCTTTGATTACTTCAGGATTAAACAAAGATAAACCTTTAGCTTGTGCTTTGTTCAGATATACCATTTCAAATCTTTGTACACCACCAGTAGTCATAGCATCACGCTTTCTATTCATAAGCCACTTAAAACTTCTTTTGTCTTCCCATAACATACAATCTTTATGGTCTTCTTCTTCAAACTCTGGTATTACACACATAGAATCGTGAGCTTCTTCTACTATTGTTTCCCATGCATCGTTTTCTAATAATGCTGAATATAAATCATCTGGGTGTTGTCTTGAGCCAATAACAACCATTGCTGTATGTTCTTCTTTTCTAGAACCTAATGTTGTTGTCCACCAGTTTTTTGTATTTCTTCTTGATGCAGGTTGCATAGTTGATGAAAAATCTTCAATGTCATCTGCAATAATAATGTCACAGTCTCTAGATAAAATCTTACCACCTCTACCTAAACCAACCATTGTAGGTGATTTTATACCTGAAACAGTCCTTGTAGATACTGTGAAACCATTTTGTGACCATGATTTACCAGTTCTTGTAGCTGGTTTGAATGAACCATTAGGTCCACAAAAATCTTCTTTTAGTTTTTCATTATTCTCTAAAGTGTCAAGAACAGAAGATACAGAGTTTTTTGCAATATCTTCATTACCACCTATCCAAAGTATTCT
>CEOA01038680.1_pt1 | contig 15470 bp, 14 predicted proteins | sample 530251 | NCBI WGS metagenome assembly CEOA01 (sample SAMEA2619838, study PRJEB7988) | marine metagenome | biome: marine biome (ENVO:00000447); feature: surface water layer (ENVO:00002042); material: "saline water (ENVO:00002010), including plankton (ENVO:xxxxxxxx)" | depth 5 m
GTTTATATCTGTATTAGCTGAGTCTAAATAATTATATGCTAATGAGTCTGTACAACCGTATATTCTTGGTGTAAAGCACATTCCCGTGTCTAATGTAGCTGCTATGTCAAACTCTACATAGCTACTATCCATACACCCAAATACTGGAGGGGGCGGAGGGCACCCTGACGTATATATTGTATCATACATAAAGCTACCAAAGTCAGCCATAGGCAGCTCCCAAATAGTGTCGCCACATTGTTCTATATATACAGAACCATCATTACCACCCCATAAACTACCTGCTATACCATCACCGTATGTATCATTGATAACAAAATAAAAACTATCAATAGGTGCACAAGCTGCAGCATATTGTGGTTCATAATCTATAATGTTTGTGTATGGCCCACCTTGCATTAGTGTATCACCAAAGAAAGTCATTATATACCAAGACGTTTCTTCTGGATATTGATCAGGATTTATAGTAACATTTAAACTCCACGTACCTGGAGGGCATTGTCCAAATGTTGTAGCTACAGTAAATACTGTAACCATAATTAGTGCATATAATGTTTTTGTAAAATTATTCATTATTATATTATAAAGTTATTCCTACTCTGCTAGCTATATCTTCTCTAACTAGCGTAGCGTCTGAATCGCTAAGAACTTCGTTATATATAGCAACTTCGTATATTGTTCCATTAAAAGGGTTTGAACCTCCTGTGCCTTGAGAACCCAATACTTCAAGGTTAAAATCAGACCCAGTACTATTTGCTAAAGCAAAATTGTCAAGGTCAGCGTTTACTCCTATGGTTACAGTGTTATCACCTTCTTGTCTAAACATTACTATAAACTTTTCTACTCCTCCATTTCCTTCAAAACTAAAGTCAGTAGAATGACTCACAATAAGGTCAAGTGAGTTATCAGCTCTTTTTGTCCTAAACTCATTATCAGCAGTTTGATTTATTCTTATAAAGTCAGCAGCGTTAGAGCTAGATAAAAAAGTCATAGAAGTAGCACTGTCTGGCTCCATAGCAACAAACATAGTAAACGTAGATGTTGTTATTGTAGATGTTAAATCATAGTGGTCTCCATCATCATGATTAAAGTCAATACCACCATCTTCTACAGTTCCTTGCCTTGAAGAGGTTGATTGAGCTACGTGATTATCATTACCGCTAGAATCATCCCATTGAGCAGCAGTAACACCTTCTCCATTTTTAAGCCATAGTTGTAAACCGCTAATATCAGATAAAGAAAACTCTGACAAAGGTCTATTACCACTAGATGATGTTGTATTTGATATTCCTAATCTCATTAAAATTTACTCATTATTAGTTCGTCTATATAGTTTTGCACCTCTTTTCTTGTTGCTTGCATAGCAAAACTAAGATCTGCTTGAAATCTTTTTACTTCTTCACCGTCATCAAATATTATAATAGTTGGTACTACAGCTATTTGATATTTCTTTTGTAAATCATTATTGTCTATCATATATGATTCTTTATCACAATCTCCTAGTTTGTTAAACCACTCTACACTGTTTTGTTCATTCCAACTAGCATTAAATTGCATCGCGGTCACCTGAGCTGAGCACGTAACACAAACCAGCAATAATGGCAATACTAGCAAGTATGTCGCAAATGTTTTCCATATTAAATTTAGTTTTTTCATTTATCTTAATTCATCAATCTTATCTTCCATTCTAATCATTCGCTCTTCTAATTTTTTAACATCATCACGTGTTTCTATGATTGTATTACGAATGTTTATATCCTTCATATCAAATTCCATTTTTGATACTTCAGGTTTTGGAAGCTCTTTTGCTTCTGATATGTCAGCTTGTAATGTAAACCACATACCAACAAGAGTAAAAATAAGTGCTGCAATACCTGCTAATGTTTTTATACTTATTTTAAAGCTAGTGTCTTCGTTTAATTCCTTTGCCATTTTATTTTTTACATTTTGCAGAACAGTATCCGTAGCATACTTTTCCAAAAGTTAAAAATTTAATTATATTACATAGTGTCTTTTTCATATCTAAAATATTATATAGTTTATACCTAATTTAAAATCGTACCACTCTTTGTTCCAGTACTTGTTATATTTACCTTCAATAAAGCATCCTAAATTTTTAGTAGCTTTTAATCCAAATATTAAACCCCCTGAGTAATCATACCACTGTTCTCCATTATTGAAGTTGTGGTATGAGTATTGTCCGCCATCATCATAGTGATAAGGCATTAGGTTACCCCAGGAATGTAACCAAAAGTTTTTCTTGTAGTAGTAATAATCAAATCCTACTACTATTGAATATTGCCATTGATTAGCTAGTGCGTTTCTCTTTTTCTCTACATACTCTTCTAACACCTGTGGTATAACCACCTCATTCCAAACTTCTGCGCTAGTAGCAACAACATTTCCGTTAGGATCACTATACTCAGATTCATATACATCAACGCTATATCCTTGTTCAATAGCTAGCTGAGTGTAGTGTAAATTACCAGATTGCATTGTCCATTCTTCTAATGGATCATAACCGTATGGTTCAGCTAATCTAGTAACTCCTCCAAAATTAAACGATAACTTTTTGTTACCTCGTAATCTAAATCTTTGCGTTGCTTCATAGTATTCTATATCTGCAAACCCATCTTTAATATACTCTACTTTTGTAAACCAAATAGGTCTTACATATCGTATAAAATGATGTTGATCTAAATACTCTATACCTTCTTGTCTTTTATATTCTATCTCAAATAGATACTCAAAGGGATTTCTTCCTACACTTGCTGCATCAGAAAAAGATGTTTCTGTACCATCTTTAAACGGTGATGTGCCTTCATATTGAAACCTTTGTATCTTACGTATGCCCATAGCTAATGAATAGTCATATGGGGTACGTATTGTATCATATACAAGACTACTACCATCTACAGAATATACTTCTCTATCTGATAGTGATGTGCCGCCATTTGCTGCTACATAGAATGTAGAAAACTTAAAAGCTTTTCTAAACTGTGCAGTTGCAGATAGTGACGCAAAAAGAAATACTAATATAAGTACTCTCAATTTCATATACTATGCTTTACTAAACTGTGCGTATTCAAGTACACAAGCAGCAGTGTATGCCTCTGCTTGAACAGTTAGTCCACTGTACATAGGAACAAATGCAAACTCTCCTACATCTAGTCTTATAACTGCATTACCGCCAAGTTTAATTTGTAAAAAAGAAGCAGCATTGCTAGATGAAATATTTTTTATGTATAAATAAGAAAAAGCACTATTACTAGCTAGCACGTCTTGTGCAGATCCAGTTGCTATTGATTTTCTTGATACATTTGTAGTAGGTTCTCCAACCACTAATACATCTGATACACTTAAATTTAAAACATCGCTTGTAGCAGTGCTACTATTTAACGTTAATTTTGTTGTTAATGTTGCCATTTTATTTTATGATTAATAATTAATATTATGATCCTGCATTTACGGGCGTTACACCTGTTCTTGCATATGCTAAAACCTTACCACTATCTAATTCAATAGAAGTAAAGTTTCCATATATAGTCATACCTTTTGGTATTGAAATTGTTGCTGCTGCGTCTGTAATATTTGTTGTACACTCTGAAGTATCTATGACAGAGTCTTCTAATGCAGCTATTGCAAAGTATGGCCCAGTATGCTCAACCGTGTCGTCAATCATATGCACAACACCTGGAGCCATAGTTTCACTTAAATTTTTTACTAAGCTTAATAATAAGCTTTCTGATACTGTTGACATTATTCTATAATTTTATCTATGTTAATAATTTGTTCTCCAGTAATATCTGCTGGTAAGCAGTCTTCTGGTATACCATGCAATTCAATTTCAGTTTCTTCTAATAGTAGTTTGTCTACCTCAGCTAACTGTTCTTTACGAGCATCAACAAGTTCTTTATTCTCTTCCTCTAATTTAGCTATCGCTTCATCATCTTTCTGATTCATAAGAACCTGCATTTTTTGTGATAGTCCTAAAAACTCGTCTGTAGGCTTACTAGCCTCTTCAATATCTTTAAGTTCTTCTTGTATTACTCTAATGTTCTTAGATACTAATAATCCAAACTTAACTCCTTTCAATTGTTGTACTGCTGTTAGTCCGTTAAATAATTCAACAAACTCACCATTTTTCATTTTTACTTTCATTTTGTCTATATAATTAATTGGTTAATATTAAGCGATTCTGTACATAGTTACTGCACTAGAACCAGTTCTTCTTATTCTGAATCTGCCAACACCTGCGTATCCTGCATCGTCAGCGTCATCTTGTGATTTTACTTTCATGTTACCTACAAGTGTTACACCGGTTCCTCCAGTAAGAGTAATATCAGATGTACCGTCTGTAGCTAAACTAATTAAACTAAAGTCAAAACTATCATTATCTGCTGTTAAAGACAGTCCTGATATTAAATTAGATGCTGTATCTGTAGCTTTACTTCTATCAGCTGTAGGTGTACATTTTATAATACCTGTCAAAATATTAGCTGCAGATAATGCTGTAGTGCCATCATCTGTAGTAGCTTCAGCTCCTTGGTATTGTATAAATGCTGCCGTACTAGACGCTCTTGCATAAATAGGTTTTGCTTTTACAAATAAATTACCTGTTTCTACTGATACATCTTGACTAGTATCTATAGTTACTGCTGTAGTTATTGATCCTCCGCTTGTATATGTTCTTAGTAATACATTACCTGCATCTCCTGATGCTGCATCTCCTCCAGATAGTGCTACATCACCTCCATTACCAGATCCTGTAGCAGTACCTGCTGAAAGTCTTAAATCACCACCATCCATATTTCCACCACCTGCAGTAGCTGCGTTTATAGCTAAAGTTGCGCCAGCAGTTCCAGACGCTGATGTTGTAGTTTGAATAGTGTATATAGATTGATATGCAGCAGTATTACCTATTGTAATCGCTGTAGCTGTACTACCTTGTATATTTAATTGACCTGTAGCTTCACCTGTAGTTAAAGTTGATCCAGAATCATTAAGTATTGTTTTACCATTAGTATGTACATATATACCTCTATCAGATCCATCATCACTAATATAGTTAGTATTCAAGTCAATGTTATAACTACCTGTATCCAGGTTAGCTGCTAGACTTGATAAACTAGCTGCAAGTGTAATTGTACCTGCACCATTAGTAACAGTCATATTAGCTCCAGCTGTAAGAGTTGCTACTGATGGATAACCGTTAGTTGCATTACCTATAAGCAGTTGTCCATTTGTAGACATTGCGTCTGTAGCTGCTATTACATTATCTGCACTAGCGTATAATAACTGACCTTTAGATATTGTAGATAATCCTGTACCTCCATTTGTAACTCCACATTCTCCTGTAACTGTACCTGAAAAATCCATTCCAGATAAAAACCCTGCTGTTGTATTGTTACACAAGCTAAGATCTATACCTGCTTCTAATACTGTTAATACTATATTATTTGAACTAGTTGCTACTGTTAACAAACCTGTGTCTCCAGAAGCAATACCCTTAAATACTATCTGATTTTTATTTGTTAGTGTTGCACTAGTATATATTGTTTCTGAACTTGTCCCTGCTGTAGAAACTGCTGGAAACAACGTTTGTAGTTGTAACTTTTTAGCAGCTTTTGTACTAGAGTTAGCTACTAATAAAAATTCATTAGCATCTACGTTAGTTTTTGAAAGGGTACTTAATGATGTTATTTCTGCCATTTTATTTTATTGTTATGTTAGTTTAAATCTTCAAAACTGCTTTCGCCTGTTTCTTCTGTCTCATCCGCTCCTAGCGATCCTCCTAATTCTGTAACATCAGAAACATCATCAAAAGTAGAATCATTCACTGTTACAATAGTGCCACCAATATTAAAGGTTCCTGTAACTTCAGTATTTGAGTCACCCGTTTCTCTATATGCTGGTATGCCGCAGTCCTTACAATACTCTTTAGCAAAGCTAAGAAAATTTGATAAATAATTTTCAGTCTCATTTTGTATTTGGAAAGTTATACATTTTCTCCAACCGCTTGCTGGGTCATTAGAAAAAGGATCTATATGCAAACCTGTATTAGATATTGCTACATATATTACTCCAGCTAGTCCAAGTGGATTTGGAACAAATGCTCTTCTTACATATGTACCTAATGCATATGAGCCTACATTAGCAGGGTTCCAAAATTGAGAACCAGAGTTATTCCACTTATCAACACAATTTACTTGCGCTCCTGCTAAACTAGGTGTTGCTGGATCTGTGCAATTGTATATACAAGGTAATCCTTGTCTAGACATTAAGTCTTGTATAATAACCATCTTCCATGTTTCCATGTTAGAGCAGTTGTTTCCTAGTCCTGTTATATGTTTAGTGTAAAATCTATGTCCAGATCTCGCAATACACTCAGCATTATAATCTAATAAATTAGCAATACCTCTTGGAGTACATGCTGGAATAGTTGTATCTACATCATCACAATCTTCCAAACATCCATTATATTCATATTCACAAGGACATGTAGCATCTGTATAATTTGCAGCTGGATTATAGTTAACAGCATTTTCATCCATACACCCACATATTGAATTATCAGGACAACATGTAAGACTAAATGTTCCATCAAGACATGGGCACCCTCCTGGAGGTGGTGGATCATTAAACTCACAACACCCGTCATCTACATTTGCTAGAGGCACAGATGCACCAGCGCAGTTTACAAGATAGTTAAGTGCACTAGGATCTAAACACCCATGAATAATATTAGTACCATTTCCATTATCGCAATCTTCTATCGCTAGTGTTACCATACCTACAAGGTGGGCGCAGGAACTGGTCAGTGCAACGTCGCCGTCAGCATCAGTGTCATATGGAAGTTCTGCATTGCCGTTAGCATTGATAAAAGCATCATCGAAGAATGCTACCGCAAACTGATATGCTCCACCAGGAAGATCAGTAATATTTATTGTTTCATTAGCTGTAAGAGTATCAACTTCAAAAGAAGACAGAGAATCTACGTCCAATATAGGATCACCACTAGTCACTGGACCTGTAAACCAACTTCCATAAGTAATATCAACAGTCGTATGCTGTAAAACCCAAACATACCCAACACCAGCTGTGTTAGTTATATTCGCTAATAAATTTGTTGCATCTGGCAAGTTAACAGTCACAGAACCTGTAGAATTGTCATCACACAATCCTGTAGTTTCATTATAAGTTGATGTAGAATCTACTACATTACTAAATTGTACACCTCCAGATGCATTTGCTGTTGCTTCATATTCTTCTAGTTCACAACAGTCAGTATCCAACCCTCCATTATTTTGCAAATAACCTTCGCACGCTGCTTGTGTAGGAAAGCCAAGACCAGCTGTACCTATTTCACTTACACATGTACCACATCTGTCTGGTACCCAAGTTACATTATTTCCATATAGACATGAGCCATCGTCAATAGTTGCCAGTGGATTAAAATTAGTCGCTGTTGGATCAGTGCAACCTAAAACATCTTCGGTAGGGTCTGTATCATAAACACAACTTCCATCATCTATTACTGCATTTGGATCAAAATTAATTGCTGCTGGATCTGTACATCCAGATGTAGAAATAACAGGACAACAAGCTTCTATTGTAGATATTTGTGCTGGAGTAAATGGTACGAATACATCAACAGTTTCTTCCCAAACATTATTTGTTCCATAGTTATATGAAAAATTCACGCCTGTAGGAGCACCATGATTTTGTATTAAAGAGCAAAGTTGAGTACTTGAACTTGTAAGATTTGCAGAATTCACAACTTTGTGAACGGCCTGGAAGGTAAATGTAGTTATGACGGTACCATCACCCATAACTAGATTAGTGTTTATGTGAAGTAAATCTAGAACGTGACCATTTCCATTACCACCTATTTGTATAGGATCACCATTTGTATTTAAAGTAGTAAATTGAAGTGCATTACCGCTAAAGAAAGTATTTCCAATACCTATTACTTCATTTGGATTAAATGACGGATAGCACAGATAATTATTAACTAAATACTGTGCATATACCCAAGTATTAGATCCAGAAGCAAAATTCAGAAACTGGCCAGCAGTAGGACCATTGCTAATAATAAAACCACCAGCATTTAAAACATCAATTATGTCAGGATTTGATATACCTAAAGGTACAGTGCTAATTCTAGGAAAGTCTCCAAGTGTAGGATGAGTTTCACAAGTTACCTCTACCTCAAAATTTAAATCATTACAACCATCAAAGTCAGGATCTATTGGTAAACATGAACCATCATCAAAAGTAGCAACTGGGTTAAAATTTGGAGAGCTTGGATTTGTACATCCTCCCTGTCCCACTGAATACTCTCCAAAAATAGTATAACACTGTTCTACTTCATCATCACCATCGTGAGTTCCATCATTATCATAAACAGCCGCTATAAAATATCTTCCATCTTCTAAACCTGTAAATGTATGCGCACCCCCAGTTCCTGAAACTGTTGTAATTAATGTTGAATCTTGAGTTAGATAAGTAAGGCCGTCTGCTCCACCTTGTATAAATAGCTGCGCAAGTTGCACAGTTACCTGAGTAATGTTAATCTTATATAACTTATAATCAATTGGAGCAGCCTGATTACTAGTAGTAAATTCTGAAGCAGGGTTAAAAATTAAAGGAGTTGGTCCAGGAAGAACAGTATAAGGCGATGCAAAATTAACTCCTGCAAACGAAATAGTACCATCAGAAAGACTTGCTCCCGCAGGAGTTGATGTTGCAGGGGTCGTGCTTGTTCCTATACCTTCTTCAAATACAGGTCCTAGTACTTGTAAAAATCTACCACTACCTGCTTCTAACTGACCTGTAGTAGCATTACAAAATACACAGGCAGCATCTTCATTTGTAGTAACAGTATTATCGTAGTTAATTGCAGATGCAGTGTCTTTACATCCAAAAGAGCTATTTACAACATCTATATCCTCTAAGATATTAAATGTCATAATATCACTACAGGCCGTTCCAGTGTTAGAATCTGTTACTGTAATTTCATATGATCCTGGGAATAAACCACTAATAGTAAAAGGAGAGGAACTTATTCCTGAAGTTGTTGCTGTGCTGTAAGTTAATGTTGGGTTATCTAAAGATAAAGCTTCTACAGTCGCAGTAAAGTTTGCTGTACCACCTGTAACAGTAACAGTGATTGTACCATCAGCTGTATCTGTAGTTGCTGCAGTTGAATTTGATAAAGTTATTTCAAAATCATCACATCCAGTAGTATACTCACAACATCCTCCATCTACATTAACATAATCATTAAGCCTTTGTGAAGTAAGAGCAATGCCATCACAATCGTTAGCATGCGTACCACCAGGTAAATCTGTACAAGGTAATGATTGACCAACACATCCTGTTAAGTAGTAGTTTGAGGCTGTAGGATCTAAACATACACTGTTTATAATAAGATCCCTAGCCTGCATTTGATTAAATACAAAACCACCCACAACTGTTGGTTGATCTTTTCCTGTAACATTTGGAGTTGTAGTAAATAATAAACTACTATTATTATCAAATCCTCCTCTAGGCTTACCTAAATTTTCAGAAGTAGACCCGCTGTTTGTATATTTTATGCTATTTAAAAACTGATTTTGTAAATCAGTAGATGCTACATATGCTGCATTGCCAGAACTTAAATAATAAAAATCTTTTTTACTACTTGTATCTAAATGTGGATTTGTAGATTCTGGAAATATTACTAACTGTTTAAATACTGCTTTATCATAATATAAAGCATCTGTAATATTATATCCAGTTTTTGAGCCTTCTTCTATAGAAAATGTAAAAGACCTTTGTAAACTTGCATATGGAACTGGTAAAGCTTGTGCTTCTGTTAGTTCATTTAAAACAACTTGACTTGTATCCCCGTTTCTAAATACAATGTCAAATGTACCTGAACCGTTGTAAGTTAGTACTATTTCATTTGTTCCGTCTCTTAGAGATTGTCTAGTATCAGAAGTGATTACACTTAAACCCTTAAGAGTAGGTGTTATAGATACAATAGGATTCTCTGCATGAGAATTGAAAATAGCGTAGTTTACGCCAGCAGCATCTTTTAGATACTTATATGAATAAAATGTCTGTAATACCTTTGACATAATTAACAGTTACACCCACAATGTCCTGCGCACATGTCTTGGGCTGTTAGATACTTTCTTTTTGCATTGTCGATAACAGCTTGAATTTGATCTATAGTACCTTCTTCAGATGAGGTAGCTAATTCATTTTCTGCTGTTTTTAGTAATAAAAATATTTTTTGTGCTTCAACAAAATGTGGTGAACATTTGTTACAATCGCAATCACAGTCTAATAATTCGTTAATTTTATGGGCTATACAACACAAAACATCACACGCAAAAAGTATTCCTTTACGTGCAAAAACTTGTCCATCTACAATATGGTCAATAATAAACACACCATTACCACCGCCTACTTGACTTGCTAAAACAATTCTTGTATTATCTGGTCCTCCTGGAAATGTATAATTATAAGTTCCGTTAGGCCCTGTTACTAATATTTCATGTGTGGCTTGTGGATCAGGACTTGTAACTCTAATTATAACTTTATTACAATCCGCTGTTTGAGTTGTATTTATTGCCATATTGTTGTTAGGTTTTATTATGGTGCCTAAGGCCATTGTTTAAATTTTTGTAAAAAAAGACCTACAGGGGAAACTAGTCCCCTGTGAGTCTTATATGTTAAGAGATTATGCTATATCTCCAGTTTGTACGTACTCTACGAACAAAGTAATTTTACCAGCATCAATGTTGTGGTCATTGTTAAGAGTTAACAATAATTCAACATCTGCGGCAGTATACAATAAAGTAGCGTCTCTTGCTATACCCATGTTAAGCTGTGTTAGAGCGTTTCCATCTAAAGCATAGTTGTCTACTAAAGTCATACCAATACCTGCTGAATACTGAACTGTGTTACATGCAACTGCTGCAATGAAAGCTCCTGTAGCTCCAGTATAACCTAAAGCTAGAGTTGTTGAGTTATCATCATCATCAGTTAATGCTGTTTCACAGTATGTATAAGCACGAAGAATTAAAGATCCTTCAGGAATGATAATACTTTTACCTGCTACATAACCGTTATCGCTGTTAGTACTTGTGCTTGGAGCATAAGATTTGTTAGTTGCTAAAGTACCGCTAACCCCTATATCCCAAACTGCTTTAACCATTGTAGGTGCATAAATGTTATTTGCCATTTTTTTAAAGTTTTAAAAGATTAATATTATAAGTTAACGTTTGCAAATCCAGCTGAGAATAAGTAAGGATTAAGTTGTCCTTCTAAAGCTGAAGTTAAAGCTGCTGTTCCATTATCAAACGCAATGTAAATTTCAATTAAGTTATCTACACCGTGAATTTGAGAAGCTGAAGATCCGTCTTTAGTAGCTACAATGTGGTAAACATCATAAGAGTCACCAGTTACAGTACTTTGAGTTGGAGTGTTAGGAAGTTCAACACGGTTATAAAAACCATACTGAGAACCTCTTAATTCTTCTTCCATCTCTTTAATGTAAAATCCATCACCTGCACCTCTATCTCCAGCAGTTTGATAAGTTACAGTATCTGCTGTTGTGTTAGCTGCAGGAACTGTTTCAAATACTATGTCCATGTGTACCAATTCATTTTGAACTGATCCGTCAGCTTTAACTTCACCTTTTTTGAAACCAGTAAAATCAATACTAGTACCATTGTTAGTAATACTACTTACCCAGTGAGGTAAATCAGCGTTAATAGCTGTTGTAAAAGCTGTACACTGCTCAGTTGGAGTGTTTGTACCAGCTGGATCAACGTCAATCTCATAACTCTTAAACTCAAATGGTGCCTCACCATTAGTTAAGTTAATTACTTTAATTGTGTGCTGTCCTACAGCTGCAGCGTTACCAGCTAAAGCGATTCTACAAACCTCTGCAGTTTGAGCTGCGTGAGACTTACCGCCCCATGCTATAACATCTCTTCCGTAGATCCAAGGAGATACGATGTTTACATCAATCCCAGAGGGACCTCCTTGTACAATTCTAATTTGATCAGAATCTGCTATAGTATCATTCGGTAACAATGAAGTTGGTCCGTCAGAAGATAATTTTTGAACATCTATTGCTCCGTCTGCCAATAATCCATTAGTGTAAGATACTGCAACAGCATTTCCAATATACAAATGTCTTGCCATTTTTCTAAAATTTATGCGGCATTATGCCGCTATTAATAATTATTCATTCTTTGTCACTTCTCCAAGCGCTGTTCTATATCGCGGATCAGAGATAGCTTCTAAAATACTACTCACTGTCATAGCAACAATCTCTTGATGAGTGTGCTCTGGCAGTTCGCAATCAATCCCCAAAGATAAGGATATTTCTTTCGGCTTTCTTATGTACGTTATTTTTAAGGTATCTATTATAAATATATCACTAGTGTATACATCTATAGACCTTCCTCTAATTGTTGTCAATGGAGAGGTATGTTTTGTTGTATTAAACGGGTCACTTAAAAGCGCAAATATGTCGTCTTGTTGAGAGAATCTGTTTCCCTCTTGTATTCTCGCTGAGTACTCTATTGGCTCTCTTCTTTCAGCATATGTTATATCCACAACCTGTGCTGCCTGTGCTGTAGGTGCTGTAGCTGTTGCTATAGGAGTTCCTACTATGTGACTAACACTTCCTGCGGATAAATCAAAGTTAAACCAGTCATGTTGATCTGTATCTACTACAACAATAAACTGGCCTGGAAAATTTAATGTTTCATACTCTTCCCAGTATATTTCAAACCCAGGTCCTGGGTGGTCTAATATATCCTGTATAACTGCTTGCACATTTGCAGGATAACTTTCTGGTGTCCATCCTGTAGCTACAAAATCTGATGATGGATTCCATACTACAGCAGATGTAGGATCAACTCCTGTAGTATCAGCAACCATATCTATAGCAGTAATAAATGCTGTAGAGTCATTAGCTGCATTATTCAATACAAAATTATTTAAGTCTAGTGTAAAGAATGATACTGCTGGGGGATTAACTAATTCAAAACTTATAGGTTTACAATTATTAATCCATATTTTAGACATTTGATTTACTAGATACATATAATCTACAGGTAGTTGAAATGTATCTACAAATATTTTTGGTTTTAACTGCTCCTTAAATGTTACAGGAGCTTCATACTCACGCACAAGTGTACGTAAATCATCTATTCTTTTTTGTGATTCTTCAAAACCTTTTCTGTACATGTTATTTCTACCGTACTTGGTGTTGATGAATCTAAACATGTTTTTGTTTAATTCAATATCTATCTCTTCAGATAATAAACTGTCAGCTTGGAGTGAATTAATCTTATCCACTCCTTGCTGTACAGCTATATGCATTTCAGTTACATTCATTAAGATGCTAATGTTTTAAGTTTTGCTCTTAAAGTAGTTAATTTTCCTGAGTTCTTTTTGTCATTCAGGTGTATAACAGTGTCATCTAATGTTTCTCCTAATACCTCATCAATAAAGATAACTTGGTTACCTATCTTTCTTAGTACTCCTGCAGATACCATTGTCTCGATTTCTGCTTTTAGTTCTAAGTGTTTATCTTGAGATACTTTGATAAACTTCTTAGGTTCTTTCTCCTTAATGTCATAGAGTAAGTTTTCTACTTGTTCTCTAGTCAATGTTTTAGGATCAATGTTTCCTAATAATCTAAACACTCTTCTCATTTGATTTTCATCATTAGATACTTTGATAAATGCTTTGTCAGCATCTTTCTTAATCTGAATATCATTATTACGTTGAAGATCCTTCTTAGCTAAATCTTGAATATAGAAACGTTTTTGTGAACTTGCGTTCATTTCTTTTTCTGATAAAGCTACATGTGGATGTCTCAATGCAAAATTATATTTGATAAAATCAGTAATATCAATAGGTTCACCGTCTTCAGTTTTACCTACTTCTAGTTCTACACCTTCAAAGCCTACTGGGATTGTAAATTCAGCCCAGAATGTTTTGGTGTGTTTAGGCCACTCCATATGTGAAGGGTCTACATCTAACATACCAGCTAAATATTTCTTTTCATCTTCTGGATCAAAAGCTTTTAGTGGTTGTCTGTTTACATATACGCTACTTAGTTTTCTAATAGCGCTAGCGTTAATTTCCTTGGGTAAGTGATTATTAATCTGCTTAGCCCTTAAATAAACTTTCTTGCTCATAATATAGTACTTTTAAAGTTTTAATAGTGGATGTAAAGTATAACTCCCCAATATCTTAAAGTAAGGAAGCGGGGGCACTAAGCCCCCACGACCTCAACCAAAAACCAATATATAGACTTGCGAATGCACGCTTCTTTAGTCTCTTTATGAAGCAGTACACGTAATGTCTAAAGACGTATCAAATCTACGTAAGCAGATACCTGCAGTCTTTAACATGTGTACGCTCGCACCGTCAACATCTGACGCTCTAGTATCAGTAGCCGCGAATCCTCGTGGAACTACAGAACCAGCAACGCACCAACGCATCATCTCACGACCTTTCTTAGAGATCATTGTAAGGTTAGCTTGTCCGTCATAGTTAGACTGGTCAACAAATACCATACGGTAAGACTCTAATGAGTAACCAGTAACTGGGTGCTTTTCACGAGCTTGTGCAACAGGACCATGATCAAATAATGGAATCTTAACCACATTGATCACATGACCATCTACGTGCTCGTAAGTAGTGAAGTAACCAGTTAATCCTAAGTTACGTCCGCTACCTGTGATGAATCTGTTCTCACCACCTACTTTGAAAGTATTAGATGCGAAGTGATTTTTAAGAGCTTCATCAAACTCTCTTGCTCCACCAGTACCAGTAAATAATGTTACTTGCTTCTGGTTTGCATCCGTCATTTGGTAGAATAAATCACCAATGATGTTCTTCAACTTAGTTTCAGTCATAGTTGAATAAGTATCAGTGTTTACGATTTGCTCGAATAAACCTGGGCCTACAATTACAGGCTGTCCATTCTCATCCTTCATAAACGTGTTACCGTTTGAATCATAAGTTTTTTGTCCATACCAGTAGTACATCTCACACTCTTCTTTAAAGTCAAGCATGTGGTTGTACTCTTCATAGTCCATCCAAAGGTTAGTAGTACCACCACCTTTAGTTGGTAAAGTAAAGTTCGCTACGTAATCTTTAGCATGTCCTGACATGTGGTAAGATTTACGAACTGTAGTAATTTTGTTACGAACTTTTCCTGGAGCTTGCCAGTTAGAAGCGTTACCTCTTGAGAAGTCAACTCCTACTGGTGCATACAATTGAGCCCAAAGATCACCTGCAGTAAAACCTGAAGTTAATACTGTAGCTGCTGCTGGGTTTACTAATTGTAATGTATACTCCCATCCTGAACCTGCCGCATAAGGTGTAGGTTCTTTCATGATACGAGCTAGTTCACCTTTGTTGTTTACTAACACGTATGGAAATAC
>CEOA01022571.1_pt1 | contig 15450 bp, 10 predicted proteins | sample 530251 | NCBI WGS metagenome assembly CEOA01 (sample SAMEA2619838, study PRJEB7988) | marine metagenome | biome: marine biome (ENVO:00000447); feature: surface water layer (ENVO:00002042); material: "saline water (ENVO:00002010), including plankton (ENVO:xxxxxxxx)" | depth 5 m
TGCAGCTGTGTTTTGTTTTAATAGTCTATTGACACCTTTTATCTGTCCAAAAGTAACTCTTTCAGATAAAGATTCTGCAAGACCAACAGCAGCACTACTCCAAAACATTTGATCAAAACTAAAGTTCTCACCATATATACCACTAGTTTGTTGATAAAGCTTTTTTTGTTCTTCCATACCCATGAACTTTTGTCCACCTGCGGTAGAAGACATTAGTAGTCCTTGTATAAGCGCACTCTGTCCACCTGTCGCGTACATTAAAGCTAGTTGAGGAGCCTGGCTTCCTAACATAACAGCAGCCCATTCACCAAAATCAGACAAGCTATCTATTTCATCATATCTAGGAGGTTCCTGAACAAGGTCCTTAGACTCTTGTTGCCAAGCGTCAATTCTTTCATTCATGTGCCCCATAAACGACTGAGTGGTTAAATCATCGTCAAATCTACCACCTTGAGAAGCTGTTAAAACTTGACCTACTTCTACGACGGTTTTAAGCGTTTCGTTTTCAATAATACCCTCGTCTACTAAGTAATCACCCAATCTACCAAACGGATTAGCGTAATATAAAACAGCTTCACCAGTAGTAAGTAAACCTTGTATTAAATCAATAGTTCCATTAGCCAAAGCGTTGACCGCTTGAGTTCCTACTTGATGATTTCTTTTTAATACATCTACTATTACTTTTAAGTCGTTTTCTTCTAATTTAATTTCACTAGCTTCAACTTGTAAAGAAACAGCAGCATTATATATATTTTTTCTACTATTTATTAAATTGTTGTATTTTTCCGCGTGAGAATTAAATTCATTAAGTAATGTCTCAATCTGTTTGTTAGCAGCAATTCTTTGTTCTTCTGTTCTAACACCACTTTTAATTTTTTCTATTTTTTGTTTTAACAAAGGTTCGTTTTCTCTCAACCATTTAGCCTCATATTCTAGTCCATAAGTACTTCCATCTCCATCTATGTTTCTAAGTTCTTTAGATAAAACTTCAACTGAATTAGTTACATATCTTGTTCTTTTGTCTAAATCATCAATTCTTATATTTGTTTTATCTCTTAAAGTTTTTTGTGCTTCACTTTTTTCAAAAGCCTCTCCACCTAAGCCTTCTATTTCTTCTGAAACACGCCTAGTAACTTCGTTTTGAATAGCCTCTGCTCCGTGTATACCCTTAAGCTGGTCGTATACTGGATGCGCCTTCATTACATCTTGATCAAAGTTTTCGTTGCTGGTATTTGAAATTTCTTCCCACTCTTGTTTTATCTCTTCTATTATTCCACTTACTTTTTCTCCGTGCGCTCTAGCAATTTGATCGTTACTAAGATCAGCTAGACTAGGATTCTCTTCTCTAAATTTTTGAAACGCTACGTTTTGTATAGCTGCTTTTTCGTTCTTAACAACATCTTTATACTTGACATCAACATAGTTATTTAACTTATCTTCAAAATCGTCTATACCGTCTATATCGTGTCCTCTAATTTTTCTATAATGAGCTGACTCTCCTGTTAAGGGGTTTGCTCGAACAAATGTTCCCCTACCTTTTCTATCTTCACCATACTCTTCATCAAGTTCGCTTCTTGTGTCTAATGTATATTTATTTCCGTATTGATTGTAAAAAAGTCTTCTAATTTCTGCCTCACTCATACCGTAAGCTTCAGCGAAACGTTTTATTTCTCTAGCTCCTTTTCCTTCGTAAGTATCTTCTATGTTGTCAGGTATGAATCTATAATTATTAATATAATCTTCTTTAAGTGTACCACTGCTTTGTCTGTAGTAATTATTTACCTCAATTCTAGCTTCTTCGTTTTTAACTTCTTTTTCTTGGTCATTTAATGTCATTCTGTAACGAAAAGCATCTACAACACTACTAAACTCTACAGCTCTAGGTCGCATCCACTCGTCTAGTTTTTTAGCTTTTTCTGTGTCACCACCAAAAGCGTCACCAAAAAAACTATCAAACTCAAAAGTTTCCTTGTCTCCATTAGAAGATGTAATAGTCACTTTGTCACCGTCAGTTCTAGATATTTCAAATTTAAAACCATATTTACCAAACTTATCAACAAGCTCATCTATAGCGTTGTCATCATCCATGCCGGCTAAATCAGCTGTAACAGTAGGCATATTTTCTTTACCTTTTTTATTACGCTCTTCGTAATCTATACCATCTACTTTTTTATCAAACTCAGCTTGAACTTGTTTTAACTCTTCTCTTATTTTATTTTTTTCTTCTTCTGTTTTAGCAGCATTTAATTTTACTTGTAGCTCAGATATTTTTTTGTTATATTCTGTTTGGTTTTTTTGAAGTTTATAATTAATCTGAACCGACTCTTCACTTATAGCCCCAGACTTTCTTCTTACTTCTTCAATTTGAGAACCTGTAGTTTCTTTCCACTTTTTTAAATCTCTTTCATAAGCCACCTTACCTACGTCTACAAATCCTTGAGAGTTTGCGTTTGGATGTAATGTTACCTTGTAAGTTTTACCAGTAGCTGGATCTGTATATGAACCACCATATCCTCCAGGTTTTCCTGGTAGCTCTATAAAATTACCATTATCGTCTGTGTAACCACGTACTTTTTTCATGTTACCAAAAGTGTAGTTATTACGGTTTGGTTCTTCACCGCCTTCGTTTTTAATTTGCTGTACTTTTTTATCAGCTGGTATTTTAAGCAAGTTATTTTGGTATCTAGCTTCTTCTTGTTCTAAAGCATCTAAACGCGCAACAGTGCCAGGGTTAGCAGCTTTACCATCTTCTTTTATTCTAGCTATTAAAACTTCTTTTTTAGTTTTAGGACTTTTATAATACCACTTCCCGTCTCTTAGGTAATAATCTTCTCTTTTATATTTTTGAGTTGCCCAAAAATCTTTATCAATAGCTAAGTCTCTCGCTTCTGTTTTTAACTGCTCGTTAACATCTAGTTTTTCTTCCTCTTTTTTATTTTCTACATTTTGGTTAGAAATGTTTGGGTTTGGCGTTATTGGAACTTTTGTCTTTGAAGCAAAAAATTGATTTTTAAATTCATTTAAACCTTTAGAATACGTACCGTTACTAGACATGTATTCATGTAGTTGTTGTATATTACTTTCGTTAGAAAACTGTAATTGAAAGTCTTGAAAAGACTTACTATAGTTACCTGTTTTAGTTAAAAAATCGTATAATCCTTTACTCATTTTATTTTATTTAAGAAATATTATCTGCTGTAGGTTGACCAAAACCAACGCCTTTTATTTTATTCCATTTACCCTCGTTATTATCGTAAATATAACCTTGTTCTTTTAAATACTTATAGCTACCACCCATTTCTTTGTATTGATCTAAAGATGTTATTTCTTCTCCGTTGATATAGAGCTTATTTCTTCTATAATAATTTTTACTATCAGCACTTCTACCACCAGGATTTGGCACTAAAGTTTTATAAGTTTCAGAATCGCCACCATAAAACATTTGACGTTGTCTGTTGGTTAAAAAATCATTTAATAATTTTTTAGTTATATTTTCGTCATAACTAGGATTGTCTATGTTTAATAAAGCATCTTTAATTTTAGGTGCAACTAAGTCTTTTAATTTATCTTCTAGGCTAGGATCTTTTTCAATTGCTGCTACCAACTCAGCGTTAGATATACCAGGTGTACCATCTGTATCCATTTCAGAATAACCAGGTATAACACTCATGTCGATAAAATCTTCGTAACCAATAATACCATCTCCTGAATTATCGTAAAGACCTATTGCTTTAACGTTTTTTAAACCGTCTTCGGTCATCATGTTTTTAAAGAAATTTGTATAATCAGGGTGTGGAGTATCACTTTCAAAAGTGCTAGCAAAAGATCCTTGGCCTGTTATATCATCGTACAATAAAGATTGTATACCGTTTGTTTTAATAGAGTTGTCTATAAGTTTCATGTTCTTATTGTAATTTGATCTGTAATCAAAATCACCACCTTCACCATTTAACCATTTTTCTCTACTTTCTAACACTGCGTTATTATCTTTTAAATACGCTTCTTTTGTTACATCATCTCTAAGCGGAAGCGCTTTATCAAGATCTTTTTCTGTAAAATATTCTTTTGAGTTAGGATTACTTGGATCATAATTATTATTTTTCCATTGAAAAACACCATCAATTAAAACAGCGTTTCCTTCTGTGAAAGAATTTAATACATTTAATTGACCTGGTGTCATGTTTTCTTTAGGTATCAAAGCATCTTCTCTCCAAGTTTCACCATATTGTTCTAAAGATTTTTTAGTAGTTTGTATAGAGGTAGAAAATGTATTTAGCTGCCCTCTTATTTGAGCAGCTCTTTTTTTATCTCCTGATTCTTCAGCTAGTATGTATTCTTCTCTTAATTGATTAGCATAGTCATAAGCTTGATCGTAATATCCTTGTGGCATACTACCACCTTTTTCATATATACCGTCTACTATACCATCTATCTTACCAATAATTAAATCTTTTTTTGCTTTATTCTCAGCTCTACGGTTTTCTACTTCTTTAGAAAAAGATTCAATACCTTGTCCTATTAAATTTAAGGTGTCATATCTAGGAGCGTTAGCTCTAGCTATATTATAAGCGCCTGTTAACAATTGTTTTTGTATATCACCACCTATACCCGTAAGTCTTGGAGTGTAATTATCTTCTGCCATTTTTTATATTTTATTTATCTGTTCCAAAGTCCATTCCACCAACAGCAGAACCTATATCACTCATACCACTAGCCATTAAAGCATCTGCATCAGCCATGTTTTGTCCTTCAGCTGCCATCTCTTGTTGTGTCATACCCATTCTAGTACCCATTTTTTGGTCTTTAATATTTTGAACCATTATTTCACCTTGTCTCATTTTTTCTTGTATATTACCAGCTTCAGCTCTTTCTGCCGCTTGGTTAGCTTGTTCTTGACTAGCTATAGACTGTGATGCTGCTTGCGCTTCCTGTGTAGCTTGGTTAGCCATAGACTGTGCTAAAGCTGCTATACCACTAGAACCTGCTGAAGCCGCTAAACTACTCATTGTGTCTGCTCTAGCTTGTTCAGATTTTTGTGCTGCAAACTCAGCTGCCTTTGTATCAACAGTAAGATCTTCAGACATGTTTTCCATGCCCTCATAAGGATTTTTAACTTCTTGATTCATGTACTCATCCATTTGTGCTTCTAACTGCTCTTTAGCGGCGTTCTGTCTTTTTCTAGCCTTAGACTTATCTATACCACCTTTTATCATTTTAGCAGCACCTAATGTTGCTCCTGCTATCGCTACTACTGCAAAACTCATAATGTATTATTTTTTAATATATTCTTCATATTCATTGTAATTTAAAGCTACTATTTGTTTTTCTAGTTCTTTAATATCTTGTGTGTTAGTTGGGTTTTTGTGTACATTAACAAACACAGATTCTTCATTACCATATATAACTCTTTTGACTCCTGGTTCAGATAAGACAGTACATGGTGCTTGATATTCTTTTAATTTACCCTCTGTTAAAACAGTTATGTTTCCAGATAATAAAAACCACACATGTAAGTGTTTATGTATGGCTCCAATTATTACTTCGTCTTTTTCAATGGTCATTTCTCTAACGTAAATGCCATCTGCAAAGGTATGTTTGTATTTAAACTTTTCACGATAAACTATATTACCGCCGTCTGCTATTATATTTTCATTATCAGCAATAGATATTAAAAACTTTTGTAGTTCTTCTATATGCTCCTTTGTTTTTAACTCCATAGATTAAATTATATTTCACCTATATAGTCACACTTTTTTAAAATTATTTACTACTCTCCGTGACATCCACGGACAAACTGTACATTTCTGACTTGCTTGTTGAGTTATTTCTAATTCTAAACCTTGCAAAGTAACCTAAAAGACTAGACATGTTAACAGATCTGTCTTTAGCAAACATAATAAAATCGTTTGCTCCAGGTGGGTTTACGTTTGATGCGTGCGTAACTATTATATCGTTGTTATCAATATCAGTTACTACACCAAATTGGATTATATTACCTACTAATTCTTGGTGTGGAACACTTACTGTACTAGATGGCGCATAGTAAATTATATCGCCTATCTGTACTGAAACGTTTATGTCATTAGAAAATGTTAATGTGGTTACTGGCATATTATACTATTGTTACGGTTACTTTACCTTGTGTTAATGAACTTGTTTGTGGTGATGATTGTGCGTCTACTGTTTTGTAATAAAAAACATCTGTGTCTCCTGGTATCATTTCTGCGTGAGGTGTATATGTCACTGTACCGACGCCAGCGCTACCAAATGCTTCATCCGCAGCAACGCCAATTGTTCCTATTATAGAGGTATCAGCCATCCTTATAGCTGCGCTAGAAGTAGCGTGAGCTGGAATAGATTGTGCTTTAAATGTTTTAGTGTTTTGATCCAAATCACCTAATGTACCAAAAAAATTAGTACACTCTGCCTTACAGTCTATTTCAATAGCAGTGCCAACTGGACAATTAACGTTTACTGGAAAAGCATTTGGCTTTATACTAACATACTCGTCTACATCAAGTTCTACGGTTAAGTCAGCTATACCTACTTTTGCAACATTAACTTCGTTTGCAAATGTAATAGACGTTGTTCCAGACTGTCTTTCATTTGGATTTGCTTTAGCATATATAGATGAAAACTCCCATTGACTAGGCGTAAAAACTAATTCTTGTCCTGGTTTTAGATTTTGAGCAGCAGACAAAGTTACTTTATTACCGCTAATAGCAGACACTGTTATTTCATCTATTATACCTACACCAGTAACAGATAGCCCTGTGGTTATATTAGTTCCATCTTCTACGTGCCACACAGTTCCTTTGCCATGAACTATAGCTTGTGTAACCTTTCTAGTGTTTGTCCAGGCGCCACCTGTTAATGCGTCCCAAGTTGGTATACTATGTAAATAAACAAGATTACCACTAGCTTCTGTTATAGCGCCTGATTGAGAAACTGTTGCCCCAGCAGTTGTGGCCGTACCACCTGTTAAAGAACTAGCTATGTTGAGAGTTGTATCGTCAGTTGTTGTAACTGTTAATGTAGCAGTACCTTTTTGGTATAACGTACCTATTTTTAAATCAGCAGTAGTGTCTATATTTAATTTAGCACCACCTATAGGTGTTATAAAAAAATCATATTTAGTATTAGAAGTTACCGTTGGTATAACAACATCTACGGTGTATAAACCTTTAGCAGGTATTGTTTGTTTTTTAAGTATACTTATACTAGAAGTAAAACTTTCGGTATTAAAATTATAATAATTAGAACCTTGTTTTATATAAAACTCAAACATAGTATTAGGCGTGCCTGTTATTTTAATAGTTCTAGTTTGACCTTCTCTTGATATAGTTGTAGTTGTAGCCATGTTATATAGTTATAGTGTTAATAGTACCCACAGAAGTAGAAGATCCTACGGAACCTGGTGGTAAAACATCATTTAAAGTTAAAGGATCAGGGTCATAATCTATGTCAACACTTGTTAAATGGTTTGGCGTTTGTGTCCATGTAAATGGTTCAAGAGCTGTAGTTGTCGTTAAAATAGGACTACCGAAATATATCCAAACATAAACTTGATTAGTACCACCTCCTGTAAAATTAGGATCGTTAGTTGGATTTTCAGAATCTTGTAAAACTATTTTGTGGTAAGCCACAGGTTGGTTAATTACATTTGAGGGCATTCTCCATTCAAATTTAGAGGGAAACTGCGTGTGACTATCTGGGTCTCCTTGCATAGCTAATTCTAACTGTATAGTACCAGGTCCACATTTAAAAAATTTAGCAGCTATATCTTCTCCTACATTAGGTGTAATTGTTAAAAAATAATTACTTAGCGGAGGAAAAATATTTGGTTGGTCTAAAATACCAGTATTAATATCTATGTCAACTGTAGTTATTGAGCTTGTCGTATATTTATTCATATTATTTTTTTTTAGTCTTCGTCTCCTATTTCGTTAAACGTTATCGTAAACGTAGTAGGAGCAGGTGGTGGTATTATACAACTTCCATCATCCACATTAGCATTAGGATCGTAGTTGGTAGCATTAGGATTTGTACATCCATGTATAGGTAATATACAACTACCATCGTCAGCTGTAGCTAAAGGATCGTAATTTAGAGCTGTTGGGTCAGTACATCCAAAAATATCGTTTCCTGGATCTACGTCTGGTTCTGTTCTTATGCTCTCAAAAGTAGCTATACCTTGAAATGTTATTTCTTTACTGTTTAAATCGCTAATATCTTTTACTGAAGTACCTTTCATATAAGAAAACCATTTACCTTCTTTATCTTTAAACTCCATACCTCCAGCCTCTTGTAAATCAGTAAACCCATTTTCTATATACCAACCGTCTTTTGCGATATTATTATAATACTCATTATCTGGATAAAACACTCCGTTTGCATCTGTATGTCCTAAGTTTTGTGTTATCTTAGATTGAGTGCCTTCATAAACCATATAAGTAAAGTTTTTAACAACGCTAGGCATCTCGTTAAAAACTAAGTCTAAATAAGAATCATACTGTACATCGTAAAAATTATTTCGTATTTCGTTTGTGTGGTGTATATAAGGCGTACCATTTTTAAACGTATAGTAATTGTTGTTTATACTTACACCATCTTCTGGTATAAAAGATTTAAAACTAGTCCAGCCTTTTGCTTTTTCACTAAAAGAAACTGTTATTTTATCACCACTTGTATCTTGCAACGATATATTATATTCATCTTTTCTATCATCAAAACTACCTATCAACTCTTGATTTAGTTTTAAATTATCACCAAAGTAATCGTCCATACCCATGTTAGATATAGGTGTAATACCGTCCATTGATATTCTTAATACTTCACCTCTTTGCTTGTCTGTACAATACATTCTAAACCCATCTTCAGCATAAGACTCTGGATTTGTAGATATACCAAATTCACCAGCAAAAGAACTTACATCACCTAATACACTGTTAGACGCTATTAATTGAGGCTTACCGTCGGCGCTATACAAGGCATCTTTATATGCTTGTATCTTTAATATTTTATCCTCACAAAAAGTAACTAAGTCAGTATCTCTAGCTTTTATTTTTTGTATACTACCATAAGTAGGTGAAACATCTTTAGTTATTTTTTCAGCAGCAATAAACTGGTTTAATCTATTGATACCATTGTTAGAGTTCCATATACCTGAATATATTAAGCCATTAGTTTTGCTTTCTTCTTTGTAAGGTACAGGTGGTACGGTAGACGCTTTAACACCTTTACCTATTCTAACTTGATTAAAATCATCTCTTATTCTATCAGACTCTACACCATTACCAAACGAGTAACAATTAAAATAAGGTAGTCTTACAGTATTGTTACTTAAATTTCTTTTTAAAGTAATTTTAATACGAGGATAATTACCAGCAGCGTTAGGTTGAGGTGGTGTACCAATGTTTGGATTAAAGTTTTGGTTATTTGGTGACCATACAGAAAACTCTGCTATATTAGCAGTTGTATAACTACCATCATGTCTTATGAATCTTAACTCTAAACCTCTAAGGCTGTTTTGTAAATCTAAAAATAAAGTATTTGAATTATCAGCGTCTATAGTAACTCCATTAACCTCGTGCTGACCACCTGTTAACGTCGTTAAATAAGCAGGGGAAAGAGCAGCGGTTGACCCATCGTTAACTGTACTAACAGATTTATTAAGTATACCAACTTTATCCGCCCTAGCAGTTAACAACAAAGTGTTACCACCATTACCGCTTGGCGCCCAGTCATATAGTTGTGTTCCTTCTGGTAAAAAGAAAGTTTTATTATTTATAACATCTACACAGGTTACAGTGCAACCGTAAGGTGCGAACAACTCGTTTGTTTGGTCCGTTAACCTAGCGGGATAAGCTTGGCTAGCTTCGTAATATATATCTAAACCTACATCTTCTCTAGGTTCTGTTTCCCATATTGCTGGTTCATCAGTAAAAACAGGCTCTTCATCTCCACCAGATTCTAGTTTGACTATCTGTATTGTATTATGCTTATTTGCATTATCGTTAAATGATGATGTATTTTGGTTAATATTACCAGTAGCATCTGCTGGAGTAGAACTTGTGTATTGACCGTAACCTCTGTCTATAGGTTTCCAGTTACCTGTAGGAGGAGTGTATTGATTTTGAAAATCAAAAGGCCTTAATCCAGCGTCGTGTGTCTCATAAGTTCCTCCAAAAACACCACCAGATTGCACAGCGCTAAGTCTATAACCCGCGGTTACAAAAGTTAAATATAACCTAATACATTTATTTTCAGGGTCTTTTCTTCTATGTTTGTAAGAAGAAAAATTTAATATACCTTTTTTGTAGCTGTGATTAGGTGGTCCTTGATTAGAACCGTTGTGATCTTGACTGTTTTTACAACTAACAACTCTATATATGTGCTGATACGGGTCTTCTTTCCATCTAAATAAAGTTCCTTTTTTCTGTATCTTTTCGTAAAAAGTTTGGTTTTCAGAACTGTTATTACTTATATCGTAGCCATCTTTATTAGTATCATTTATGTTGTTTAAAGTTAACTCCATGGTGCAACGTAGGCTAGACTGTGCATCTCCTGATCTACCAAAACCTGTATCTCCTTTTATACCAAACCCATTATCTCTATCGTAGGGCCCATTATAATTAATACCGGTACCTGTACCAACATTAGCTCTACTAGCGTCATCTATAAACCAATTTTCTCCAACACTCTGCCAAAATGATTGAGTACTATCAGCGGAACTTTGTGTTAATGAGTATTGTTTTACTTGAGCGTCAACCGAGAAGTTAATATTTGTTGTTCCAACTTCTCTAACTTTTTCTTCTAAAACAGCGTCTCTAGCTATTTTAACAAAAAACTTACCATCAAATTCTTTTTTATTTTTAACTACTTTTTTAGCTATTTTAACTGTAACATCAGAATTAGAAGATGAATCAATTATTATCTCGTCAATTATACCACCGTCTACGGAGTTACCTTGCATTGGTTTTGATAACTCTACTTTAAAGTCACCACTATCTTCGTATATGTTAGCAACGTCCATCCAGCCCGTATTAGTACCACTTGCGTTTTGTAGTTTTATAGCAACACTATCTAAAGGCCAACCTATAAAACCAGTTGAACTTTTATTGTCGTCAACAACTAATTGATCGTAAAAAACAGAGTCTTTCCAATCGTTAGCTCCTACAGCCCCGGTGAAAGTTATAGTTTTAGTACCGGCTACAGCACCAGACGCTTTTACAGTAATTTGATCATTACCGTATAATTCATAATACGTTTTTATATCTTCAGGCGCTTCGTTTTTTATATCTATTACTTTATATCTAGCTTCTTCAATAACAGCGTCTTGACTAGAAGCTTGTTTCTTTAGTATTATAAAACCTTCTTCTTGTATCTTGTTTCTTTCAGCTGATGGAAAACTTAACCAAAGATTACCATCTTCAGAGTCATACCACCTATCCATACAAGCATTGTAATATTCATTAGAAGTTTCTTTAACAAAAAACTTATAAGTGTCAACCCATGAAGGTACTTGGCTATTTAAAGTAGTTGTTATAGAATTTACTTTGTTACACATTGCTTTTGGTACTGTAAACGTACCAGCTTTATCTGTAAACACAGGTGTTTCTCTACCATATATATCTTTGAATACTACGCCAACCTGATAAGTTCTTTGTGATTTCAAAGACTTTTCAGCTATGTTTGTAGATTTATCAACAGCTTGTACGTTTGCTGTTATATTTACTTTTGAGTTTGATACTGGCATATTATCTTAAATTATAGTTTTGTAAATAGTTAGCATACACAAGTCTGTTACCTACTATCTCTTGTGCTTTAGCAGATCTAGGAACGTTGTCCCAAGGTCTTAGTATTTGATTTGACTCAATAGCTGATTTAACCATTTCTGAAGTTATTAATAAAGCTCCTTTTGTTCTAGCAAAAGCACTAGCTTTAGTATTAATATCTGAACCTCGAGCGATCCATTCAGGCGTACCATATTCTATAGTTTTTACTACGTATATATTATTTGTGTCAGATTCTTTATAAACAATATCTATTTCAATAACGTCTTTAGGTAGAGTGTCTTCGTCTGGTACAAAATCCATAACGTAAAGAGATCTTAAGTTGTTAACCATACCTAAGTTAAAACCTTCTTTTGGATTATAGCTAAATGTTCCTGGTAAAAATGCTGGTTCTGAAAACGGTGAAAGTGGAGAGTATTGTGAGTTTTGGTACTTATATCTAAAAGCAAACCTAGGAAACTTAAACTCGTACAAAGGTTTTTCTTGTTGTATAATAACGTGAAAATCTTGAGGCGTGGTAAATGTATGTCCTGCTAGGTCTTTTATAAAGTTTATTTTAATTTTACCTGTTGCTGCGGTAGGGTTAAACTCTAACAACTCTACTATTATTTCAAAGTCGTCTAAATCACCTTCTTCAAAACTAGTTTCTCTTCTAAGTATTAAAACATCACCTACCTCATAATCAGGTATTGGTTGATTAAACGAAACGGTTTTTATTGTACCCGCTTCTAAAGGATCGTCGTTGTTATCTACAAACACATCGTTTATAGTACCTGTAAGTGTAGAACTACCTGCAGAATCAAACCTAAAGTCTGAAGTATTACTTAGTAATAAAGTTGGGGGATATAAAGGGGATTTTTTGATAACAGTTAAGTGTTCTTCTTTTATGTAGTCTGGATTTTTTCTAAAATCTATTTTGTTAACACTGTCTATTATTATATTGTTGTACTCGTCTTTTACTACGTACTTAGTGTGTATTTGCCCAGATGAATGAGTTTGAACACGTGTTACGTCTACATACTTAGGTTCTGATTTACCATCTGTCCAAAACAAAGTGTCATCTAATATATTTATACCTGTTATTAATTTATCTGGTAAATTTAAAGCTTTTGGAGCTTCTAAAATTATTTGCCCTTGCGTTTGAGAAACTGTATTAAAAAAAACTGCTGAATCAGAAAAATCATCTAACAAAACTTCCCATTCGTTGGTTCCAAAATTTTTTAAACTTATAACTTTTATATTATTAGAAGCGGACACAGGAGAGTTACCATTGTCAAAACTAGCTTGTATTATTTTCATACCAGGTCTAACGTTAGTTATATTTTCTAAAGAATTACCTAGGTCTGATATTATAAAACTTCTAACAGTTCCAGTAGCGCCAGAGTTGATTGTACTAACTTGTACGGTAACTCTATATTTATCAACGACTATAGGTACTATTTGATTGTCGTTTAGGTTATATTGAAATATATAATCAGTGAAGTTATCTTTATCTTTTACGTAGTAAAATATTCTATTTTTTTGTTCGTCTGCAACAGATCCTACGCACTTAGCATTAGCAGACAGTTGTAGCGTTGTTAATGGGTTAAACTCTATTTTAGTGTTACCTAATAAAGTTTGTAGCGTACCAACGTCAGATTCGTCAGAAGTAGTTATTTGTATGTTTAAAGCTTCTCTGTACTCGCCATTAGGAATTGTTCTTTCGTCCGCATCCTTATTCATTTTAGCAGCACCGAAACCACGTTTCAATTCTGGCATATTCTAGTGTTTTATAAACTTAGCTTTACCTCTCATTATTTGAGTAAGCTCTTCTATTTTTAAATTTGATAATCTTAGTTTAGCAGTTCTTATAGCCGCAGATTTTTGTTGTTGATAACTAGGCGCTAAAGGTTGCCCAGCTATAGTAGTCGACAATATAGCGTAAGCTATAGATTTATACATAGCTTCTTCAGCAAACTTATGCACTATCATCTCTTCATCAGTACCTAATCCGTCGCTTATATATTTTAGTATCACAGTTTTTCCTGAAATATTAGATGAAAAATGTATTTTTCCTTTTAATTCATCTATATAAAACGATCCGTTTACTTGAGCATGAACAGGATCTAACCCATATCTACCTCCTAAACTAGGCCAGTAAGTATCGTCCTTGTAATCATCATCTTGGTTTATAGATGTACCTGATTTAAAACTTTCCCAAGTATTTGAACTTTGTCCTTTGGTAAACGTAATATCATAAGTACCACCAGGTATTGTATTGCTTACATAAGCTACTTGAAGATTGTTAGTATCAAAGGCTGTTATATGTACACCAGGAGGTATATCGTTGCCAGCACTATCAGAACCATGTAACTCCATTCCTAAAGACAATACAGTTGATATGTCAGACACTATGTTACCGTTAGCATCATTTAAAACTATAGTTAAACTACTAGGAAACGACTGCGCTTCATGTGTTTCAGCTGTTGAATTACCTTCTGTTTGCTCTGCTAGATTACCGTAAACCGCAACATTGGGATTTGTAAAAACATAACTACCATCTGCGTTTTGTTTTATAGCTTTTGGATTAGATGTTTTGCTAGTAGGGTAAATGATATGTTCTATACCAAGAGAGTCAGACCAAGTAAGCTTAACATAATTAACATAATCTTGAGGTAACAACATTGTTAGTGAAGGTGGTATTTCTATTTCTTGAGACTTTGTAGATTTAAAAGTATCATAGCTTAATTCTTGTATAGCTCTTTGCGCATGAAACGCTACATCAGTTCTTTTTACCTTAGGTATTATTTTACCCTCTCCAACATAAGCAATCATAAAGTTATTTATTATATGATCTAACGATATAAATTGATAGCCACCAAAGTTATTACTATTATAATAACTATATTCTGTTTGATTGTCTAGTAATCCCATTTATTTATTTTTATGCTTGTTGTCCTATTGCTGCTATATCTTGTTTTTGCATTATTATACCAGCTAGTCCTAATATTTTTAATACTAAATTTGTTTCTTCTGAGGCATGTAACTCAAAGTTTTGCGCTGAGTTTGCGTTGTATAAAGCTTGTTCGTTTACAACAACATATCCCCACTCTGGTTTAACAGGTTTTCTAATATAACTACATTTTATTCCAAAAGTTATTGCATCTGGATAAACTCTAATATCTTTTTCTCTACGTATGTATATAGGTCTTTTAACTGTCGGTGTGGTTAATGGAGAACTGTGGTAATCTAATAACTCGTCATCTGTTATTTCTTGTACTTCTACACCATCAGTATGAATATTTCCGTTTTGTAAAGCTACAAAATAAACAGTTCCTAATTTATAAAGATCATCTGGGTATCTAAAAAATAAGTTACTATAAAACAAATTGTTATCTATTTTTTTAAATATACTAATTTTTTCGTTTAATGTTTTTATAGCGTCAGAGTATTCTGACTCGTTACCAGGTATATTTTTTAATTGTGACATCTCAACAAAGTAATTATTAAATATCTCCATTTGAGCTTGACTTGCTAATAAGTTAAACTCTAAAGGAGTTATATAACCTCTTTGTTCTTTGTTAGCTATTATTAATACTTTTTGATATACTGTATCTACGTTTACCATAATATTTTTTTATTGTAGTTACGATCGCCCCGTAGGGCGACCGCTCTA
>CEOA01007760.1_pt1 | contig 15427 bp, 13 predicted proteins | sample 530251 | NCBI WGS metagenome assembly CEOA01 (sample SAMEA2619838, study PRJEB7988) | marine metagenome | biome: marine biome (ENVO:00000447); feature: surface water layer (ENVO:00002042); material: "saline water (ENVO:00002010), including plankton (ENVO:xxxxxxxx)" | depth 5 m
AGGATTAAATTGAACTAAACTCCAAGGTTCTACTTCCAAAGCGGCACAAAGTTTAGACAGTGTTCTCAACGATACACTATGTGTGCCGCCCTTACACAGAACGTTAATAGTGTTCTTGCTCACGTTAGCCTTGACAGCTAATTGAGCTTGGCTTATGCCCTTGTTTTCGATTTGATCTTTCAGTGTCCATTTAAACATACATACAAATTTAATCCTTTTTTTTGGTATGTCAAATAAAAGGTTGATTTTATTGTGATAAGTTGCGATATTAGTATTACCATTTTTTGTGATGCAACGCCAGAAAGGAGAGTCAAAGGCTTGCACTTGTTAACAAAAAACAATCACTTATCCTATTCAAAAAAGGAATAACAAATGAACGTTCCACTTCCTAAATCTACCTTCAAACCACACCCCAAAGGTCAGCACTCTGGCGTAATTTTTGAGGTCGAGGTTCGCCTCAACGACAAGACGCAGTGGGGGCCGAAGCATCGGGTCATCCTAAAGATTCAATCCGATACCATTATGGAAGACGATGACGGCAACCAGATGCGAGATGATGAAGGCAACCCAAGAGGGTATGTCATCTGGGATTGGTTGACCGTTGCGCGTAAGGAAGGTAGTCGCTTCCGTGACCGCAGAGAATCTATCTTAGGTCGAGCACTGACCGCTGAAGAAGTAGCGGCTGACAACTTCAATCCTGTTGAAGAGTTTCAAGGTCAACGCATTTCTTACTTAGTCAAGCATCGGGAGAAGGGCGATGATCTCTACGCCAACATTGAAACTCTTTGGTTAGAAGGTGACCGTGTAGAAAACGCACACGAAACAGTCGAGCCGAAGGAGGAGAAGCACGAAGACTTTGACGATGACCTTCCCTTCTAAGTATTAGTTTTCATCAAACCTTACAGTGGCGGTGGGCTTTATGCTCACTGCCACTTTTAATTAAAGAAAGTATAACACGTATTATGAAAAAATTTCAAAGAGTAGAAATACAAAAACACGAATCTGATGTGCAAAACATAACTGAAATATATGAACTGGCACATCTTGCAGGTGAAAAAATAACCAGAGAAGAGGCGAGGAAAGTCTATAGAGAACAGCTGTCTTCTGAGTATTACCAGAATGACAAATACCTTGTAGCTGTAAGGTCTACAGATGACTTTACCCACCTGTCTATTAGACGATTAGACAGGGGACATGCCAAGGATTGGCGTGAGTTTCAGCAGATTAAAAACGAACTGTTAGGAGAGGATATAGAAGCTGTTGAACTATACCCTATGCAAAGTAGGGTAGTAGATGCCGCCAACCAGTATCACCTATGGGCTTTACCCAAAGGAGAGATGTTTCCCATAGGATATCACAAAGGGTTTCAGTCAGACAAAAGCGTGTCTACTGATTCTCACACAGTAGTTCAAAGAAAGCGCGACTAAATGGATTGGATCATAAAAACAGTAGAAATAGTTTCTACTAAGTTCATACCAAGTGTGCAAACGTATGCACCAGAAAGGAAGAGTTGTCCGCATTGTAAATATTCTGGAGTAAAGAAACATAAAGATGGGATCAAATGGGAAGCTTGGTATTATGCTATCAAAACAAAAGACCTTCCTGTCTTTGATCAATTAGAATCAAAATCTTTTAATCCAGAACAGACTGTATTCGGATGTAGAGCATGCAATAAAAAATACAAACAAGGAGACTGAACAGTGGAAGTCAACCATAAGAAAGGAGTTTTAATTACAAAACTCTTAAAAGAACTTCACGATGCTGAAACGTTTATAGCTTCAAGCTGTAAATGGATTGAAGATGACGAAAGAGACGGTAGACACAAGCATCTTTTTACAACGATTCGTTGGTTAGAAAAAACCCAACCAAATGAATTGATAGAAACCGATCCCCATTTTTCCGTAGAAGAATTAATGGAGTTACATGATGAAACTAAAATTGTTGCACATTTAGCTTACATGTTTAGCGAGCCGTGGATTACCGAAGAGATGGTGCTCCGCGCTTTAAAGATGCGAAAGGAAGTAATTAAGACGTTAGAAAACAGGTCAGGTGACACAGGGCAAGACGATGAACCACATGAACTTACATAGGTTCTTGTCAAGACATAGTTCATCTTCGATGAGGGAAGAAAAAGTATATGTGGATGACCGTTCTGTACAAGGCTACAAAGGCTTGTACTGTACATGGCTATATAGCCTTCTGTACGTCAACTACCCTTCGGGTAGTTGTAAACGCGCAAGCGTGTGCGTATGCGTAATATAAAACGTGTGCGCGTTGATCAAGTTTTTTGTGACAGGGGGTTGCAAAAAATTGTGACGTTGTTTATATTACCTTCCATCGCCCACTAAACCCAAAGGAGGAAACGATGACCTACACCGAAGAAACGTGGCCCAAAGATAGGTGGCCTAACTTCAGCTTCAAGGAGATGGCTTGTCAACACAGTGGGATCTGTGATATTGACGAGGCTTTTATGGACAAGCTACAAGAACTGAGAACTAGGACAGGGTTTGGACTGACTGTGTCTTCTGGATACAGAGACAAGACTCATCCAATTGAAGCAGAAAAAATTTCTAAGAGCGGCAATGGTGGTGCTCATACTACGGGCAAAGCTGTAGACCTCAAAGTTGCAAGAGACAAAGCTTACATGGTTTTGCTACACGCTTTAAATCTAAATTTTACTGGCATAGGTGTAGCGCAAACGGGAGAAGCACGATTCCTGCATCTTGATAACATACAACCAGAAGACAACTTCCACGTTCCACGACCTACTGTATGGTCATACTAAAGGACACTTGCTGTGAACATAGATGAAAAAATCGAAGAGCTACGCCAAGGACAAAGTGAAGCCGTAAAAGAACTTGATACTCTGCAATCCAGAGCATCCGAACTTCAAGCTCTTGTCCAAAGACAGACAGGTGCAATAAAAATTCTTCTTGATCTTAAAGCAGAAAAGGAAAAACCACCAGAGGGTTTTACGGAGGACGATATTCCGTTCTCTAACAAAGAGGGAGAACCCCTTTACGCTTCTGACGAGGAGTCTAAATAAAATGACATGTTCTATATGCTCTGGCGAAATAGAAGTGCAGGTGCATGGATGGGATAAAGGACATAACGCTTATCCCATAACGGATGGTCGTTGTTGCAGTGACTGCAATCATTTAGTAGTGCAAGCTCGCATAACTGGACAGCTTCCCTCTTACCGTAAACGTAAAAGCCTTCTTAAGAAATAAACAGTTAAAATAATTGTGGTAGGCTAAAGTACTTCCCAACCCATATTCTCTACATAAGAGTCTAGCATAGCTCTATATGAGAGTGGGAGGTCTCCTTCTGATGAAAAGCCGTAAGGTTGTCACTACGGAGACACTATCGTCACATAGTGTATTGTTCCAGACAACCTGCCACATATTTTTAAAAGGAGAAAAGATGAATCAAAAAGAAAAAGAAATACAGGAACGAATAGACGAAGGTATAAGCCAAGGGTTTTTAGAAGAAGCATACGACTTACTTTGGAGTCACTACGGCAGGAAATTTTACAACGCTAAAAAGATAAGCCAACGAAAGGATAACAGAGACTTTAATACTGATTGTAGCAACTTGTGGGAAGCTGTCCAACCAACAGATGGGCAGCTATTTTTAATGGCTATTAAAAAGCATTTAGTTGACCACAGTGATGGGAACAATGCAGGAGATTGGATGCCTACTGCCGCCAACATAGCAAAGCATCTATCGTCTTCTGCGCACGAAAGAAAGGCACTGCAAGAGCTTGAGTCTTCAAGGATCAGTGCAGAGCAGTCAGTTCCTTTTGATATAGCAAGGACAAGTAAGATTACGCTTACATCTAACTTTCTTATAAATGCTTTAGGCAGGACAGAAGTAGAGTGCATACCTAACAGTGCATATAACTGCGAGACTTGCGGAGATACAGGTCAAGTGTGCTTTTACTATGTGAAAAGCAAGCCTTCTCATATATTCCTACTCAAAGAATTTATGACTTTAGCTAATAGCCAACCAGACAAAGCTGCTTTGTTTGAAATAGGAAGTTGCGTGTGTGATGAGTGCGACATTGGAACAGCCAAGTATGAAAAGTTTCAACATAATCATATACACCACATGCCGCCATCTTATTGGATAATTAAGAAACTTGCTAAAAGAAGAAAGGAGATTGGACAAAAGAAACAAATAGAGAAGGAAAAACTCTCAGTAAAACAAGAAGGGTTATTTTAAAACATGCTCACGGCTACTGTTTTATAATACGACAAGGGGAGATCGTATATGTATTGTTTGGGGAAATAATACATGCATATTACAGTAGTCGTGAGTCTTAAATTAGAAAGGGATACTATGAAATTTAACAACTTATCAGCCGCTTTAAAGTTAATCAAACAACTGCAAAGCAAGACTTGGTCAATTATAAGCAAGGAAGATAGAGTAAAATACAGTAAAGCTATAGATGAGCTAGAAGAGTTTATTACTCTTTCTGAAAATTCTATAAAAGCAAAACAATATAATGAAGATATTTAAAAGCATGCCTATGTCACTTATTGCAGACATAGCAATTATATGTCTTGGAATTTTTTCTGTATATATAAACATCAAAGGGATAAAGCAACTATTTAAAGGAGAATAAAATGCTTGATAGTCAAACAGAAAAAGGGATAAAATACATAGAGCAAGAAGATAAAATTGCTGACACTATTTGCGAAAAGCTTAGATGTGAACAGATACACATGGCTAGCAATGATTGTCAAGTAGATCGTTTGTTCTTTAGAGGCAAGACCTTGGTCTCTATTGGAGAAATCAAATCACGGAACATGAGTCTTGAAGAGTTAAAGGAACATGGTTCGTATTTAATTTCATACAAAAAACTGCAAATGGGCAAAGCGTTTTGCGATCTTACGGGCGTTCCATACTTTCTATTTGTTAAGCTTATCCCTGACAATGAAATTTATTTTTGGAAGATATGTGACGATGAAGGTAACTGGACTGCCAACTTTGAAACCAAGGAAACTGTTACAAAATCAAATGTGAATGGAGGATCAGCGACCAGAATAAATGCGTTTATAGAATTAGATCAAATGAAAAGGCTTGAGTGAAATGGCTAGATTAAGAAAGATTGAAAAAGGGATGAGATTTAAAGTTAAAGATTTTAAAAAGTTAAAGAAAAATAAAGCTAAAGCTAAGAGGAAATACGTAAGGAAATTACAAAAAACAGTAGAAGAAATAGAACCTCTGCAACCCAACAGCCGTGGGGTCATGGCAGGATACAGGCCCGACATAACAGACTGTTCAAAGAAAAAAATTAGTCCTAAAGGGATTTATTTTAGAAGCTCTTGGGAAGCTAACTATGCCAGATACTTAAACTTTTTGATGGATCGTGGACAGATACAGCGATGGGAATACGAACCCCACGTTTTTTGGTTTGAAGAAATTAAACGTGGGGTTCGATCATATTTGCCAGACTTTAAAGTATGGGAGACTATCAACGATGAACCTTATTATGTCGAAGTAAAAGGATTCATGGACGCAAAGTCTAAGACCAAACTAAAAAGAATGGCAAAGTATTATCCAGAAGTAAAGCTTGTCCTTGTTGACAAGGATAAATACAATGAAATCAAATACAAGCTTTCAAGTCTCATAAAAAATTGGGAGCATTACTGATCCTCAGAATTAATAAAGTCATCAATTATTTCATCAGTTGCTTGTCCCAATCCTATTAATTTAGCTTTATCTTCAAGACGCTTTAACACTGCCCTGCTTACATTCCTACGTTGATACAGTTTAGCTCTAGCCGCAGCATCTACATCTAATGCTCTAACATTTAAACCAAAAACTTCTCTAAGTAATTGCTCTCCTAGCTTCCCTTCACCTGCTCTTGTAACTAATCTTGCAACCTTACCAACAGGTGGTGCTAAGTTTGTTAGGACATGCATTTGCTTCTCAGTCAATCCAGTATCTATTTTTTTATTGTACACATCAAGATAAGAAGGCTCACCCTTGTATGCCTCTATTGGGCTGTTAAGATAAAAGCTCAAGCCTTCGTCTGGATAAATCTCTGAAAACAATTTTAAGTAAGGAGACATGGAAGAAATCATATCTTTCATGTTCAACCTATTTAAATCAGTATATGGTAAATCCAACGCTAAGTAGGTTGGCATACCATCGCCATCTAGCGGTATACTCCCACTATCAAAGGGCAACTTTACAGCATTCATTGTTTCGTAGTAGTCTGGCGTGCTAGGATCATATTCTTCAGAAGACATAACTTCTAAGTTGTTTTGAAACTTAGCTACAGGCGAATACCTTTGTGGTCTTTCAACCAAAGACTGTAATTGAAGCGGAATATTTTTCCTCATCCAAGTATAGAAAGGAATAATTGTCTTCATTACATCACGCTCAAATGGCGTAAGCTCATTGTAATCAAACAAGTAACGTCTTACCGACTCAGCCGCTTCCTCTTCTGTCATTCCACGACCTACGGCTTTTTTGTTTAATAAACCATTAGACTTTAATTCGCCAACGTCATTCTTTCTCATATGTAAGTAATGAGCAATTCGCGCATTGTTTTCTAACCGCTCACCCATTGCTCTATTATACTTTACCAATGCGTTGCTTCCTAAAAATCGTTGTGCTTTTCTAGCTAAAGACTCTCCCGATACTTCTGTAGCGGATTCAAGGATAGCTCTTGGAGTTGCTAACGTTTCGGGGTCTGTCTCTGTGCCTCTACCCAACGCTCTTTCAATAGCATACCTTGTTTCATCTTTAGGTTTTATACCAACTTTCCCACCTTCTGAGAAGTCGTATATATCTTGCATGGACTCTTTCATATAATCAAACGTTCCACGCACAACAGAAGGCATTGTCTTAAACTCTACCCCTTCCATTACATATTGCTCAAAAGATTTAGCAAAGATTTCTTCGTATTTTTCAACGCCCATTTCTTTTTCCATCAAGCTAACAACCAACTCATCTACATCTATATTAGCTTGAGGACTGTCCATAGCCGCTTTTTCTGCTTTCTTTACAGCTTTCTTATAGGCGGCATTATACTCTTTATTGCCCATTACAAAACGCTGAACTACTTTCTTGTCGCTTGGACTTAACATCGTCCTACGTATTAAGTGACCAAGCTCATGCACAAATGTAGATGTATCTGCATCGGGAGTAGCTAAGATGTTTGCTTTGCCTGTTGGCAAAAATTGAATTGCCCCTTTTATCTTATCATCTACTTGCTGTTTAAACATGTTTTGATCACCCGTATTCCAAGTTCCACGATTCTTTGTAGACTTGAATTGGCTTGAATCAAACAATACCCATGTTTGTGAGTATACATTAAATGGCTCGTCATTTAACGTACGGCTAGTCGATGTTGGTCGATAGGGTTTAAATCCATCTGCATGTGTAATCGCATCAAATCCAAGATCTTTTAAAAAATAATTAACTAAATTATACCCTTGCATACCTACATCAAACCTTTGCTCTAATACTTTTCCACCTTCTACTAATTTTTCTCTATTAACAATATCGGCTGCCTTGTTATATAAATTGGTTAATCTTACTGACATTGTCTGATAAAAATCATCATTATACGTGTTACCGCTTCCGATATTTGCAGACTCTTTAATTATTTCTTTTTCGCGTGTCGCAGGTATCACTTTTTGTTTAAAACTTAAACGTTGATCTATATCTGCATATTCCATTTCAGTAAAAACGCCACGCTTGATTGCTTTGTATTCTTCTGAATTCATTAACTCTTTTAATTGCTTATTAGATAAAGCCCTCATAGGTTCTTCATACGTACTTGGCAATTCTTTCGGAACAATTTCACTCTTACCCAAAAGAGGAATTGTCTCTTTTACGCCAAGACTTTGTCGCGTGTAAGGGCTTAGTCCTTTTTCATACGAAGGAGTCCTTTGCATTTTAGCTAAATCATTGATTGCCATTTTTGCTATACTATCTGACATCTGCAACATTTTTGGATTTGGCATTTGAGCTTGTGTAAAACTTGACCCGTTGGCATTTCTTGTTGAAATAACAAAAGGGTTTTTTACCATTATGTAACCTTCAAGCGAACCCGGACTTGCGTCTCTTGCTTTAGACATTCCAGTAATTGGATCTACTACGTTCATCTGATTTGCTTCAGCAAAAGTTCTAATAGCTTTTCTTTCTATGTCATTATACGAAGAAAAATCTTTGAAGCGTTTAGAAGATTCGTTTAATACTTTCGACAACTGTTTTACTTTTTTTTGGTTTTCAAAAATAGATGCTGTTGAAGTATGTGTCTTAATTAATTTTTCTATATCAGTTTTGTGGAACATTGTACTGTCTTCGTAAGCTTTCTGCCTTACTTTTCCTCGCAACAACAAGTCCATAAGTTCTTGATAAATTCTGTTTCCTGCGTCTTTATCAAGCTCATATCTAGCATACGGAGAACGTTCTTGAGCCGTTAAAAAATCTTGTGTAAAACTTCTTGATTCTCCAAATGTTTTTTGCTCTGAAGTTCTAGTTAAAGATTTTGGTATAACATCAAATGCATCTGAAAACTCGCTTACTCTTTCTTTTAACGCAGGATTTAATGATTCGTAATCTGTAAAAAATTCTTCAAACCTTATTACTTCTAAGTCTAATGAACCTTTTTCTGACCTTGTAGGTAAGTCTAATGAAAGCGTTTTGTTTTCTGCATTAAACTGTAAAGACTTTGGTAAAAACATACTTTTAGCATCTTCAAAACTGTCACCATAATCGCTAACGTTTTCTTGTAAATAATCATAAACCTTTTTGAAAAAATTATTTTCTTGTTCTGTTAGCTTTTTAGTTACTGTTTGTTTGGGTTCATCTCCAAAAGCTTGTGCAGAAAAACGGCTTTGGCTTACAGGTTTGCTTAATTCTACAGACATAGACTTAGGTAGCTTACGTCCTACAACGTCTGCGTTTTGTGGATCTAATATTCTACTTAACTCTTGCGCTGCTTTTGTAAAGGTGGCCGCTTCTTTTTGTCTGGCTTTTTGCAGTTTATTTAAATTGTCATCTAATTTAGATAAGTCAGAATCTAATTCTAAATTCAAATATTTTTTTGTTTTTAATTTTAACCGTTCAAAGTCAACAATAAAATCTAAATTTTCAGACGTATTGTGTATTGTTGCATAACCATTTGATACAATATTAAATCCTTCAGACTTTACATCTCCATTGTAGTTTACAATAGCTTTTGTATCAGCTTGCGTTTCGCCTATCTTAATAAAGACATCTTCATTCACATATATCCCTTGCCCGTACATATTAGCATGAGGTTGCAACATGCCTGTATCAAAAGATCCGCGCTGAACAATATCTTCTACAGTTTTTGTGCCATGTGTCACCAATACTGGCATTCCAGTTTTTGCGTCTTTTGCAGTAGTTTCATCAGCAAAAGCTTTAAATTCTGGAGTATCTATCTTAGGACTACCTGTCGTTATAACAGGAAACCTCATATTTTTTAAAGAATAATCACTATCATATGTGTAGTTAGCATGATCAAAGTCTGTATCTGTATAATCCGTAGAAGCTTTTTTAATATCTAAGTCTTGTTTTTTAGAAAATAAAATATCTAACCCTTGAGGATTTTCTTCGTCAGCTAGAGCAAAAGCTCTGAAATCATGGATGTGTCTATCATACCAATCTTCAGGAGTCTTGGCGTTCTTCCAAGCCCATGACCTTGCTACTAAATCATAAAGCTCTGCAACGCGAACAGACCCTTGTGGCAAGTTTTTAACATCCTTAACCTTTGCTCCACCTAATGATGACTGATAAATTTGTGTTGCAACTCTTGCAATTCTTTCTTCTCTGTTCCCCCAATTCGACATCCCGTCATTAATCTCAGTTGTTTTAGGTCTACTACTACGCAATTCAAACGAAGTCATAAGTTCTTTGCCTATGCCTAAGTCTGTCTCAGCGTAGATCATACCCCCTTGATCAATGCCATTCCTAGTCAACTCTTCTTTAATTGTTCTTGCTGACACTTTAGTGCCATCGGGCAGGTCAAACATATACGTATCTAATGTCTTCCTACCACCTAAAAGAGCTTCAGAAGCAGATCTTACCGCTCTATTTTTTATGTTAGCAGTATCTTCTACCTGCAACAACAGTGCTTCGTTATATACAAGAGGATCATCTACTCCTGCAATGTAATTATTAAAGACATTTGAATATAAATTCCTTGCATGATAACCGGGCGATAGCAAAGCATAAGACTTCCAAATACCTTGCACTTCCTTAAAAGTTCGCAAAAATTTATTGGTATCGTTAGGGTTAGTAAAAACCTTATTCATTTCGTCTAATTGATCTACCATTGCTGCAGGTAGAGCGTAATACATTTGCTCCTCACCCGATTCTTGCAACGCTTTTTTTCTTGTTGACAAGGTTGGAGCTTTGAACACTTTCATGCCATGACTTTCCAAAGACGTTCGCAATGGATCGTTTGCGTCTGTTGCTACTTTTGCGTCTATTGGAACAGCTATTCTAGTATCGGATAAAACAGCATCAAAAAATTTCTGTGAATTAACTTTTCTAATTGACTCCATACCGCGACTAACAGTCATTAGCGCAACGTTAGTTTCCGTTGACACTAAATCAAAAATTCTTGACTCTAACGTAGGATAACTTTTTGCATATGAAGATTTCATAATGCCAGTATCGCTATACGTAACAGGCCCACTTGTATGGGTTTGATATTTCTTTAGCCCTAACTCTTTACCAAAACGCAGTTGAAAAAACTTTTGCACTATAGCTCTTGAAAATTCAGAAATAGGCTCCATGCCTTTACTATAGTTTGCTCTTAGCTGTGCTTCATCAAACAAGCCTACTTTAGATTCTGCTTCACCCATTAGTCGAAGCATATCCCTAAACTCTTGAGAAGCTGTTTTTAATACGCTTTTTGTATTGTCGTTTACTTTAAGCTGATCTATGATACTTTCATTTAGGTTTGGCTGATCTAAATACGCTCCAATTAAACGCAACTCCCCCTCATTTAAATCTGATGCTACCTTCAATATGTTTTCACGTAGCGCATCAGTTTCTGCCGCAATAGCCGCATCTTTGCGAATTAACCCACCTAAAAAATCAGCAGCCGATCCTTGGATTTCTTCAGCAGTTACAAGCGTAGCGTTTTCATCTTCTGCTAATCGCAAAGAGTTAACAGTCTCAACAATTTCGTCAACGTTTTCTCCATCTTTCAACCCTTTGACTAAGCTATTAGGGATAAACATTTTACGAAATTCTTTACCAATACCACTACTAGAAACTATAGTAGATACACTATTAGCTCCTACAGCAGCACCTGCTATGTTGTCTAATTTGCCAACACCTTTCGCTACCTTTAAAAGTCCATATCCTGTATACGTTGTCGGATCTAAAAATATATCAAACAAAAATCCTGCTGCTCCTGCAATGTAAGGAGAATCTTCTATTGTAAGAGCAGTCTTTCCTCTTTTTCCTGTAAATATATCACCCCAAGTTGTTCTTCTAACTTGACTTTCCAATCCTAAATTGTCTGCGAATCCTAAAGAATTGGAAAATTCTACGGCTGCTTGTTTTAAAGCTTGCTCTGGCGATCCGTCATTTAACAAAACTTCTATGGCTGAAGCAGTTGTATAATTGCCAACACTTAAAAAATCAAACACATCAGTTAGTATAGTGTCTGCACCAAAAGACTCACTGTCTTCTTTAAGAGCTTTTTCGTATTCAGCCCTTTGCCCCATAACATCTATCTTATAAAGGTTATTAGACAGTTCACTTGAAGCTATATAATCTGCTGTATTTTGTTTGTAATTGCGTGGTTTTGTAGAATAAGAAGGGTTAACTTGGGCAGGAACTCTTATTTCAGACTCCCCAAAACCAACATCAAAAAAATTTTCTTGAACTGGTGGCTTATAAATTAAATCAGTTTGTTTTTTTGTCTTTGGTTCAGAGTCTATTAATAAATCTTTTTTGCTATATAGCAAAGAGTCTATATACGAAGTGTCAACATTAGACTTATTAAATTGATTCTTTGGCGTAAAATTTAAAACGTCTTGTCTAAAACGTTCTTTGCTATTCATTTTAAACCTTTACTGTGCGCTTTCACGGGCAGCACGAAGCAATTCAGGATATGACATATTCAATTCATCTAAAATATATTGCCGTCTACTTGGAGTAAATAGACCTACGTCTGGATAATTTTTTTGTAGATAAGCATTTATTGCGCGTGTATCAGGTTTGCCCGACACACGGTCAACTGCTTCTCCTATATTACCAATATACCTTCTAGCAGGATCTATAACATCTTCTTGGAATCCTTCTACGTTTACTCTACCTCCAAAAGATTTTTCAGTTATAGCGTTTGACGCACCAGTGCGTGTCATTTCAGAATTCCCTTGTCTTGTAAGACCCGTTGGAGCTATAAAAGAATCCCTTGAAGTTGGAGCAGTTTCAAGAATATCTTCTTGTTCTTGTGTCGGCCCCGTAGTTACAAACATTTCTCTTGCAGGGCGATCTGTTACATAATTAACAATAAAATTAGATATTGACTGTGCAGATTGACCAGTTTCATTCATTTTTTTAGTAGCATACTCATGTGCAACTTCAGCAATATCTTGGGTTGTCAACTCTTGGTTTTCTCTAAAGCTTTTTTTAAAATTATAAGCTACTTCTGTAAGAGACAGTAAAGCATTCCCTGTTAACTTATTTAAATAATCATCATTTTCTGGGATGTAACTTTGCACTCTATCATAATTAGATCTATAATTTTCTTGTTCTTCTCTTAATAAAACAGGATCTATTTTACCAATTTCTGTAGTAATTTTTCTCTGTTCGGCTAAAGTCAACGAAGCGTCTGCAGAAATTACAGTTTCATAATAGTTCGGACTGTTTTCATCCATGCTCACAGAACCGCTTTGTACTCTTGAAGCATAAAGACTTATCGCTCCATCAACTATATTGCCTGTCCCTGCTATTACAGAAGCACGACCATAAGCTTCTCTGTCTTTTAAAACCTGAAACTCTGGGAATAATTGTAATAAATTATCTTCAGCTGTCTTTTTTATTTGACGCATGTTGGGAGCGTATTCTGGCGGCCCCACTCTTTGCATATTTTCATCTCTTACATCCATACCCGCTAATTGATTATTTCTTTGAAAAATCTTTAATTCTTCTTTATAGTCACGTTCTTGTCGAGTTTGTATGTCAAGAACTGCCCTTCTTAACAGTTGATTATAATTTTCTTGTTGAGTTCTAATATTGTTTTCATTAGCTTGCGTAACTATATCATACAATGATTTCTTTTCATCATTTGACAACGAAGAATTGCTAATCGTTGTCATATGAATTAATGCTTGTGAATTGTCAATATTAGTATTGCTTAATTTAATTATATTGCTTTTAAGAACGCTTTCAGCAAAAGCTTCGCTTTCCTTATCTTCTCTAAAATCATACATACCCAACAAACGACTTCGTATAATATCAGACTGACCGTCTGGAACCTTTTTTTTATTTCTATCTAAAAAAGCTTCTGCTGCTTCTAAACCTTGCTCTGCATATATTCTTGACGCTGCGTTTTCAAGGTTTTTTATTGTAATACCTTCTACTAAACCATCATCAACAAACCGATAATTGGTTTGAGCGTTTACAACAGAATTCATAAAATTATTAAATGACGCTTCAGTGTTGGTAGGGGTTGCCAAAAAAGCGTCAAATCCTGTTCTTGCTTTTCCTCTTTTGTATACACTTTCATTAAAATCAGTAACACGTTGAGCTAATGTATTAAGAGTATTTAGAGCATCTTCTACTTGTAATAGCGCGTCTGATTTTTGTACTGTTGTATCTTCAACTAAAAACCCGGGTGTTCTTTCTAACTGATAATCAACAGGAGCTTCATCAGCAGTGTCTCTTATTTGCACATTGCCAAACTCGTCAATATCTGGCATAGTACTTGGGCCGCTTGGAGTAGAAATCCTACCCATTCTAGCAGGGGTTACTTCTTGCGTAACATCCATGCGCGGCGTATATGTTTTTCTTAAAGCAGTAAGATTATTTATTTCTTTTGCTATTAAAGCTTCAATAGCTTTTGATCTATTTGGATCTATTCTGTCTGATCTAGGATTCCCGTCTCCATCTGTTTGTGTATATAAATTAACTTCGCTTATAATGTTTTGGAGCGAAGTTTGCCTTTTTTCAGCATTAACTTTTTCTCTTAACTCTAGCTCTTCTTCAGGTAAAATCCCTGTTCCAACTCTTGAAGTATTAACATAGGGATTTTGCAATCTATCAAGAGTTAGTTGATTAATCCTGTCTTTTTCTTGCTTGGCTTTTTGCCTACGCATTTCACGTTGCACACGCAGTTCTCTGCCAACGTCAAACGTGCTTGAAAATCCTCTCGTAAAACCCTGTCCTGCTCTAGACCAAAAGCCCATTGTAGTATCCTCTTTGTATGTTCCTTAATTTACTATCCTACGTAACCTTCTCTTATGGCTTCTTCAGATTTTTCGTCAGATGTTAAATAAGACGGATCTTCTGAAGTATCTGACATTACATCATCGACAAATCTATTCATTCGCTCTTCTCTACTTTGAGCATACGCTTCTTCGTCACGAACCCTTTCAATATAAAGAGTACCTTCTTTTTCTCTGTCTCTCATATCATCCAAAAAAGATCTTCTATTTGGATCGTAATCCATCATATTGCTTACGTAAGGAGCGGCTTGCTCCCCTTCAATTATAAAATCGTTGCGGTATTCGTTATTTTCTATGTTACTACCAACAAATCTAATAGAAGTTGTTTGGTCGGGAGAAGGGGCAATTTTGTCTGCTTCGTCCATTAAAAAGTTATCAAGTTGAAACGCCCAATTGCCTATGTTGTCTTCATTGTATTTATCTGCAAATTGATTAAATAAATCCACTTTGTCATACTCTCGTAAACGAGGATCTGTAGAAATTTTATCATCTAAGAATTGATTTAAATTGTTTTCAGTCAATTCATCCCCATATTGATCATACGAACTTTGTAATGGCCTATTTTTATCTACGCTAATAATAACATAAGTTGGATTAAATTCACGACCAGATTTCTCATTGGAATAATTATCCATAATACCAAAGTTTTCTTGCATGTCATCAACTGAAACACCAAGTTGTACAGCAAATGCATCTATAGGCAGAAAAACTTTATTTGTTCTTAAAACGAAATCTTCAATCTTTTCTTCATGAACTGTTTTCCCATCTACGTTTTCGTATTTTATTTCACCCTTAGACCAATCAAACCACATTGAATAAAAATTTATATCTTCTTCATATATTTTGGGCGCAAAAAGACCTGCATTTGACATTCTCGTTATATCTTTTTGCGGAATCATCATACCTTCTTTAAACCACTTTTTAGAAGCTGATCCATCGTATAAGCTTTTTACATGTGAAACAGTTTT
>CEOA01002333.1_pt1 | contig 15289 bp, 17 predicted proteins | sample 530251 | NCBI WGS metagenome assembly CEOA01 (sample SAMEA2619838, study PRJEB7988) | marine metagenome | biome: marine biome (ENVO:00000447); feature: surface water layer (ENVO:00002042); material: "saline water (ENVO:00002010), including plankton (ENVO:xxxxxxxx)" | depth 5 m
AATAGGAGGACTTAAAGATGAGTAAAGAATACAAAAAAATATTAGATTATATTAAACATGCTTTGGCACACCCTCACCTTTATGAGGAAAGTGAGTTAGAATATCTTCGTAAAACGAAGAAAGAAATGAAATCACAAATGAAGTACAACAAGATTTTTGGAGAATGACTGTAAGACTGATTCAAGCAACACCTAATCCTGAAGAGAACATGGCATATGTTGCCCGTGTTTCTAATCCTAACAACCAGGAAAATCCTAACTATGCAGGATTGCTAAAATATTGTATTAAGCACAACCACTGGAGTGTGTTTGAGCAAGCATATATGACTCTTGAGATCGAGACCAATCGTGGAATCGCAGCTCAAATACTGCGCCACCGTTCATTTACATATCAAGAATTTTCACAACGTTATGCTGATTCTTCCCTACTCTCGGAGACGATCCCTCTACCTGAACTACGGAGTCAAGACACCAAGAATCGTCAGAATTCTATTGATAATGTTGACCCGTTTGTCAAACAAGAACTTGAAATTGCGATGAGAAAGCATTTTGATTCTGCAATGGACATCTATAAGCATATGCTTGAAATGGGAATTGCAAAGGAATGTGCTCGCTTTGTGCTTCCCCTCGCAACACCTACAAGAATCTACATGACCGGTTCATGTCGATCATGGATCCATTATATCCAGTTGCGTTCTGCTAACGGAACACAGAAGGAGCATATGGATGTTGCACTTGCTTGTAGAGATATTTTCTGTGAACAATATCCTACGGTTGCAGAAGCACTTGAGTGGACTAAATAATTTCATACACTATTTTTTAATATGGCAACTTACCCCGTCGTTAATACCAAAACTGGTGAGACAAAAGAAGTGAAAATGAGTGTTCATGAATGGGATCAGTGGAAAGAAGATAATCCAGACTGGTCCCGAGACTATTCTGACCCATCAACAATGCCCGGTGTGGGTGAGGTTGGTGAGTGGAGGGATAAGCTCGTCGCAAAAAATCCTGGATGGAATACTGTCCTGGAGAATGCATCAAAAGTCCGAGGTTCTAAAGTAAGAAAGATTTAATCTATGCCAAGAAATAGAAAGAACGGAAACAACTCTCCAATTGGAGTTGGAATGACTGCTAAGCAAATGAGACGCAGAAAACCTATCAATGCAGATTTGATGGTTGACATTAATCCACTTACGGATAATCAAAAAAAGTTTTTCGATTCTTATAAGAAAGGGCAAAATTTATTTGCATACGGATGTGCAGGCACAGGTAAAACATTCATCGCACTATATCTTGCATTGAAAGAAGTTCTTGATGATAGAACTCCATATGATAAAATTTACATTGTAAGATCTCTTGTTTCTACCAGAGAAATTGGATTTCTTCCTGGAGACCATGAAGATAAGGCAGCACTCTATCAGATTCCTTATAAGAATATGGTAAAATACATGTTTGAAATGCCTACAGATTCTGACTTTGAACTTCTTTATGGCAACTTAAAAGCACAAGAAACTATTAGTTTCTGGTCTACATCCTTTATTCGTGGTACAACTCTCGATAATGCAATTGTCATTGTTGATGAATGCCAAAACTTGAATTTTCACGAACTTGATAGTATAATTACAAGGATAGGTGACGATTCTAAAATCTGTTTTTGTGGTGATGCCACACAGACGGATCTAACCAAAACTTATGAAAAGAATGGTATTCTTGATTTCAAGAAAATCCTCCACTCTATGAACGAGTTTGACATTGTTGAATTTGGTCTTGATGATATTGTACGTTCTGGTCTAGTTAAATCTTACCTATTTGCTAAAAACGAATTACAATTATAATGTTTGAACACGTTGAACTAGATCTCAGTCCTCTCGAAAGAGAAACCATTGATGGAGTTCGTTATTACAAAATACCAGATAATCATAGTCTCCTCAAATTAGTTTCTATTACTTCGGTGATCAGTCACTACAATAAGGAGACTTTTGCTAAGTGGAGAGAAAAAGTTGGTGATGACAAAGCCAATGAAATCACCAGAAAAGCAACTAGTAGGGGCACGGACTTTCATACTCTTGCTGAACATCTTCTTAATAATGATGAACTTCCATCAGGATCAGTTCAACCACTTTCTGAATTCTTATATCTTATTGCAAAAGATGAACTAAAGAATATCAATAAAATTTATGGTCTAGAAAAAGCACTTTATAGTAAAGAGTTGGGAATTGCAGGAACTGTAGATTGTATTGCAGAATATAATAATGAGTTAGCAATCATTGACTTTAAGACAAGTAAAAAACCCAAACCCAGAGAGTGGGTTGAAGGTTATTTTGTACAATGTGCAGCATACGCTTGCATGTTATATGAGATGACTGGTATAATTGTAAAGAAATTCGTCATCCTTATGGCTTGTGAAGACGGAGACTGTGTTGTCTATGAAGAATATGATAAAGCAACATACATCAAAAAATTGTCCCAATACATCACTAAATTTGTAAATGATAAACTTAATTACTATGAAAAAAACGTTTGAAGAAATTTCATCAGAGAAATTTATATCCCCAGCAAAGTTTTCGGAAGAAATCGAAAACATTGTCAAACGAAATCCAGAGTTTAACTATATCGAAGCAATAGTATCTTTCTGTGAAGAGAAGGGTATTGAAGTTGATGCCATCTCCAAATTAATTACAAAACCTTTGAAAGAAAAGATCAAGAGAGATGCAATCGAGCTAAATTATATGAAAAAAACATCGAGAGCAAAATTGCCTTTATGAAAGTGACACCCTTTGAAGTTTATCAAACATATTTGTCATTCAAAAATCATTTTACCAAAGAGAAGTATGATTACTTCAAATATTCTGGTAAAACTAATGCATCTATCACATCATTTAATAAACGTCGTGATAGATATTTCTTTGAAAAGATGTCACGACAAAAAAGTGATATTGAAATAAAAGAATATTTTCTATCAAACTTTATCACCGAAGATCCATCAAAGATTTGGATTAAAGAAATTATTCAAAACGGTGAAAATAGATATACTGATTGGAAAAAGAAAAATCAATCATTATCATATATCTTTAGTGAAGAAGTGACTTCAGTTTTTGAAACTAAAAACTTTGATGCCATGTTCTCCACTAAAAAAGGACACCCAGTAGTATTCAAAAAATATTTGGGTGGGGAATTATCTATTGAAACAATGGTAATTCTTGATAAAATACTAGGGTTCAGAAATGATTTTGATTCTAAACTTACAGATCCTGTGTGGATATCCGTAAGTTTAATTTTAAAGAAGTACGAACCCTTTCTAAATATTGATGTATTTCACTTTAAAAAAATATTGAAGGAGATTATTAAAAATGGCACTTGAAAACAATGAAGTTTTGCAAAATCTTATCCAACAACGCAAAGATTTGACAGAACAACTTGATTCTACTCGCATTACTTTAATTAAAGTCGAAGGTGCGATCGATGTTTTACAGCAAATTGAAAAATCTAAAGAAGAACCCTCAGATTCCGTAACACCAGAAGTAGTAGAAACAGATGAGTAATTTCTTTGACTCTGAAATGGTCAGTACAGAAATTGAAAGAATTTCCGAACTACAGGAAGTTCTTTATCATAAACTTCCAGAATTTCCTGAACTTGATAAGGAAGAAAAACTGGAATTAATTGCTATGTTAGAAGAACTTTTAGATAAGCAAAAAATTCTTTATACAAGATTATCTCTATCTGATGATCCTGCAGCAATTAAAATGAAAAATCATCTTGATTTACAAAAAACTATGTTAGGTGTTCCGCAAGATGTCTCTCCAAATCAAATTTTCGATCAAATGAAAACGGTCATTGATAGATACTTAGATTTTATCGACAGAGAATAATAGGGATAGCAACCCCTCTAAAAGTTCTGTTTACCCTATTAGGAGAAACAGATGGCAAACTCACCAGTCGATAAGAGTAAAGAATTTATCAAGTCGGGGATGACCCTGATCACTGACCAAGCATCAGATCGACACTTGAAACGGGTTAAGAAAAAAACCAAATAAATATCAGGACGGTACTGAAAAACTCTTGACAGTGCCGTCCTTTTTCGTTATACTATCCAAGTAATCCAATTTACACAGGCCAAATCCAAATGTCTTTTTCCGATCTAAAGAAACAATCCAAACTCGGTTCCCTCACCCAGAAACTGGTGAAGGAAGTCGAAAAACTAAACAGTAATCCTAACTCTGATGACCGTCTCTGGAAACCCCAAGTAGACAAGTCCGGTAACGGTTACTCTGTCATTCGTTTCCTCCCTGCCGTCGAAGGTGAAGAACTTCCTTGGGCAAAGGTATACAACCATGCTTTCCAAGGTTCCGGTGGTTGGTTGATTGAGAACTGCCTCACTTCTGTCGGTGGTAAGTGTCCCGTTTGTGAGTCCAACAGTGAACTGTGGAACTCTGGTACTGATGCAAACAAAGAACTTGCTCGTACTCGTAAACGTAAACTCTCCTACTACGCAAACATCTATGTCGTAAAGGATCCTGCCAATCCTGAGAATGAAGGTCGTGTATTCCTTTATAAGTTTGGCAAGAAGATCTTTGACAAGATCATGGGTGCTATGCAACCTGAGTTTGAAGATGAAACTCCTATCAACCCCTTCGACTTCTGGGAAGGTGCTGACTTCAAACTGAAGATCAAGAAGGTTGCAGGTTATTGGAACTATGATTCCTCTGAGTTCGCACGTCAGGCACCTTTGCTGGACGACGATGATGCTATGGAAGCAATCTGGAAGAAGCAGTATGCTCTTGCACCTTTCCTTGATGCAGGTGAGTTCAAGACTTACGAAGAACTAAAGACTCGTCTAGACTATGTTCTTGGTAACAAGGGCACTCCCCGTTTCCAAGATCAGGAGACTGTAGAGGAGGAAGAGCAGTTCCGTCGTGAGAACCGTGGAGAGGCAGTACCTATGCCACAGTCGATGCGTAATGAACTAGATTCACTCAGTGATGGACGTGACTTCAATAGTTCTGATATTACCCCCACTGATGATGAAGATGATACTCTAAGTTATTTCCAAAAACTTGCTGAAAGCTGATGGATGTATTTTTTATCGCACTATACCTTTTTGGCATAGTGCTTTTTTTTACTTGGGGTCTAGGAGAAGATTCTAAAGATTAGGATTAGATACTAATTTAATTCCTCTGTTTATAAATTGGGAAGATCTTCCATATCTTAAGGAATTGAATTCTTCTGATAATTTTTCAGCATATTGAGATCGTAAAAGAACGATGTTTCTCTTAGCATCGTTCTTTTTTCTTTCTATATCTAAAAAAAGTACCGGTTTAATGGGAGATGTAGTGGAGTTTGTTATGGGATTGGTAAAGGTAAAAGTAGAGTCAACTCTCAGTCCTGCAGGTAATAATAGTCTTCCTTGACTATCTCTAATTTCTGTTGTTTCATAATATGCAATATCAGTATAACTTTGTTCTTTATATTTGTTATCAAGATATTCATAGAATTTGAAATCTTCTATGGGCCACTCATTATAGACATCAATAATATTATTTGATAGTAAAACTATCCAATCAAGTCTAGGATTTCCATAAATTTTATCGGCAACATTATCAGGTCTTTCATTACCTTTGATTTTGTATTTTGTATTGAAAGATAAGTTCTGAAAAATATCTTCTCTTATTTTCAATCGAACAAAAAAGTTCTTGACATCATCTAAGTCAAATAAAGAATTTGACTTAGGATTTAGTGATGGGTATTTTAAATTGGGAAGGGAGCTTAAGTAATTAGCCATTAGAATCCTACGTCGTCTACATCCATTTTCTCTGGAACAGAGAGGAACTCTGGGGGTTCTTCATAATCATCATAGAATATAGGTGTGAGTTCAGTAAATGATAAAGCCATACTCACACTGACTGGTTGAGAGTCATCTTGATATGTAGCATAACCATTTGGAGCATAGTTGATACCAACACCTTGACATGCACATATCTTAAACTTATTTAATCCTTTAATATGATCCTCTAGACCTTTTCTATATGACACTCTGAATACATTAGGACTTTTTAAGAAAAAAGCAGAATTACTGCTTCCTAAAACAGATTTCTTTGGTGCAGATCCTTGCTTGAAAAATCTGATAATTTTTCTAACCTCTTTTGCTTCAGTATTATTTCTAGGAGCAAATTGAAAAGCAAAACTGAACTGCCTTAGATTTTGTCCACTGAATAATAATTCTAGATTTTTATTGGTTACTCTTCCAGATGATCTAGTCAGGATTTCTTCAGGACTAACTCCAAATCCAATTGCATTCGTAGCAGAAGAAATAAGTTGCCTTCTCAGGATGTCTCCAAATACAGGATTGTTTAATACATTTCCCATTTCTTTTAGTCCACCTGAAGCCACTTCTCCAATTTTTGACATTGCTGCTCCCACTCCCTCACTCGCTCCGGTGTTTATGACATCTCCAACAGCATTTGCAACACCCATACTAGCTGCTACTGCTGCAGCTTGTCCTGGTCCAATTCTAGAATCATTCCAACTTACTGTGTTTTGATCTCCAATCCCATTAGGTATTGGGAGTCTTACAGATCCAAGTAATACTTCAATGGGTTCAACTTTCTGAATACCAGTAAATGTATCTGAAAAACTTTGACTAAAGAGAGCAGATGTTGGTGGTTTATATGAAAATTGTTCGATATAAAGATTATCTTGTCCTTCAGAATATTGAGCATCAATTGGATAAACTAGAGCACCAAAATTTCTATCCTTAGTTGTTTCGTTATAATCTCCTCCATCACCCTCAAATATTGGAAGAATACCGGGACCATTGCCAACATTTGGGGATGAATTACCATTAACATTATTATCAGTTTCAGTATTAGCACTACTTTGCTTAGTATTATTCAAAAACTGATTTGTTTCTTCTGCAGTAGAAAAATTTAAGTCTGATGTTAGAACATTAGTTGCAAATGGAACATTATTTTGAGTCTTAAAAATTTCGTCTGCTAATCCTTGATTTTGATTATTACTAAAATATTCTGATGGAGATATCGTTTCACCATTGCTCGCATTATAAATCGCAGTAAGACCACCACTCTCTTGATTCAGAGCACCAAAATATCCATTTATGGTATTTGTATTTTTATAAGCCATTCGGTTAACTTCTCCAGATTTTTCTGCTTATGATGGTGTCTCCACTTGCATCTACGAACTGTTCAACAGGCAAAACGGAGACTCCTTCATAGTTTGTAGGAGTTACTCTATTGAATGACGATTGTATTTGACTGAACAAGTATCTATGTATAGTCTTATTTGGCACAATAATGCCATCTCCTTTATTTATCAATGATTTTGCATATCCAGGTCGAATAGTTGGGGATAAGTAATGTAAATTTGCACCAAGAAATGAGGATTCCTCTACTTCTATCACATATACTAATGGATATAAGTCATGGTAAGGATATTTTTCAGGATATGCAGCAGAATATGAAAAGAAATACATCTCTCCAGGTTCTACTCCACCCCTTTCTTCAGATTCATCGTCCGGAGTATCATCATCTTCATTAAAAGTTTGTTGTAGATATTCGATCAATTTAGAACGATACCACTCTTTACTTCTATTTTTACCTAATGCATCTTTTTGTATTTGCTCAAAGACTGGTCCAGATACACTACTAGAAAATCCTTTACTCATATACCTAGTTCCTTTTCTGTGAGAATCTTAAAGTCCCATAGACGATCTTCACAAAATTCTTCAGCAGCTCTCCACTTTGCTTGATTGACACCATAAGTAACAACCTCATTCATCCAAGTTTTTGTTTTTCGTTTTGGACTCATGTTAGGTTTCTTAGTTTGCTTTAGTGGTTTTATTTCAATCAAACTTTTTTGAATATTTCCTTGTCTATTTCTATACTTAATATAGAAGTCTGGAAAATAACGATGAACTCTATTATCCTTTGGTGAGACATAAGGTATCCATAACTCTTCACTACCCCACTCTAAAATATTTTCATTCTTATCACAGTAATTCATGAACTTAAGTTCCCAGAGAGATCTATAAACAATATTTGATGGATCACCCTTATACTTTAAATAGTTGGATGGTCTAAATTTCCCCGAATAACTCATACATAGTATAGTAGTCTTATGTAAAAAATATTTAGGGATGAGTCAGTACATACCTTTTTTAAATTATAATGTTGCCGATATCCTGACTCTTTTTGGAGAACCCTCTTTATCTACTTTTTACATGGTATTTCTACCTGTGGGTGAAGTAGGTTCTAATTTAGCTAACGCATTCAAAGAAGCAGAATTATATAATACATCAAAAGATGGATATAGACTTGAGGAAAAAATGTCCTTACTATGTTCTGATGCAACTCTTCCAGGATCTACATTTAACACTGTAGAAGTTAGAGGAAATCGTCAAGGAATCACTGAGAGAGTTGCAAATTATAAAATATATCCACCAGTAGATTTTTCATTTATGGTAGACGCTGGACACTCAGTAATTCGTCTATTTGAAACTTGGATGGGATTCATCTCTCCTTTAAATGGTGATCCAGATGATCCAACATCATATTATAAATTTAGATATCCTGATGAATATATTTTAGATTTTTATATCGTAAAATTTGAGAAAAATGAAACCGCATTTGATCCAGGTGCTTCCAATTCACTAGAAATATTTCAGCAGTCTACAAAAACAGCTTATAAGTTTAAACGTGCATATCCTGCAAATATGGCATCCATTCCGTTGTCATATGATGGATCTTCACTAATCAAGTCTAGTATTACTTTTAACTATGATCGATATTATGCCTTCGATGTCGAAAAAGATATCACACCAACATTCATTAAAGAGTTTATTGATAACATCGTAAAGGGTGGATAAATAAAAACACATAATGTTTATGATGTCATAACATGCCTTTACCAAAAATTGCTACTCCCAAGTATGAATTGGAGTTACCTTCAACTGGAGAAACTATTGAATATAGACCATTTTTAGTCAAAGAAGAAAAAATTCTTGTGCTTGCTCTGGAAAGTGGTAGTCAGAATCAAATTACTAAAGCAGTAAAAGATGTTTTGAAGAATTGCATCTCTACGAAAGGGATCAAAATTGATAAACTTCCCACCTTTGATATCGAATATCTTTTCTTAAATGTTCGTGCAAAATCCATTGGAGAGAGTGTAGATGTAGAGGTCATCTGTCCTGATGATGGTCGAACTACTGTGAAAAAGACTATCTATCTTGATGAAATTGAAGTTAAAAAGAGTGATGATCACAATCCAGTGATTGAAGTTGGAAATGGATATTTTGTAAAGATGAAATATCCCTCACTAGATCAATTTATTGAAAATAACTTTGAAGTTGAAGACAATAAAACTGATGAAAATTTTAAGAAATCTTTGAGTTTGATTGCATCTTGTATTGATTCTGTATACAATCAGGATGAAGCATGGGATCCCTCTGATTGTACAAAGAAAGAACTAACTGACTTTATCGAGTCACTGAATAGCACACAGTTTAAGAAAATTGAAAAGTTCTTTGAAACTGTTCCTAAGTTAGCACACACATTTAAGATTACAAATCCCGAAACTAAGGTTGAAAGTGAGGTAACAATTGAGGGATTAGCAAGTTTTTTCGCATAACGATAGGTCATAATGACCTAGTTAATTATTATAGAATAAATTTTGCTTTGGTGCAGTTCCATAAATATTCTTTGACAGAGCTTGAGGACATGATGCCTTGGGAAAGAGAAATTTATATTTCTATGCTTCAACAGCATCTTGAAGAAGAACGATTAAAGCATCAGCATAAACATGGTATCACCTAAAATTGGACCCAGTTTTTTCGGAAAGAATTACGAAAGATACGTCAGTGAACTAACCACTGAGGGTACAATTGCTGGTGAGAAGTTAACACCAGAAGAAAGAAAAGAAGGGTTTAAAAAGAAAGGTGATAAAATTAATTTCAAGAATTTCTTAGAAAAAGTTCTTGAAAGGTTACCTCCTGATGCTCAGAAAAAAATAACTGAAGGTGAGATTAATCGTGTCAATTTTGACAGATATGGAAAGAAGATATCTGTTGATGATTTAAGGCAAGACTCATCTGTAAATATAGGATCAGAAAATAGAAACACTGGTTTAGAAACTAGTGGATTAGTTGCCCCAAGATCTCTGCTTATAAATCCAGAACAATTACTTGATCTTGATGAAGTAGTATTAGATCCAGAAAAAGTATCTACTGCTATAGTAAAATCAACAGATCCAGAAAAAGTATCTACTGCTATAGTAAAATCAACAGATTCTGATAAACTATCATCAGAATTAGTAAAAACTATTGACTATGAAAAGATAGTAAATGAATTAGTAAAGACTAATACGATATCAAATGTAATAGAGTCTAAATCTATAGAACTCTATAAAGATAAAAATGGAGAATATAGATCTATAGTAGATCCAGAAATAAAGGAAGTTGTTGTAGAATCCTTAGATGAAAATATTCCAGATGAACTAGATGACTTAATAAAAAGTGTTCGTGAAGAAAGAATCAAACCTAAAAAAGATGATAAAATATTTGCAAACATAAAGGAGACCAATAAAAATCTTTTAGAAACAAATAAAGCACTTTATGGACTTATCAAATCTCTAGAAAAAGAGATGGTTGAAGATAGAAAGAAAGCATTTAAAGAAAAGGATAGACTTAGAAAGGAACAAAGGAAAGCAACACTTGCATCCTCTGGAGTTGTTCGTTCAGGTAGTTCATCCACAATGAGAAGACCTAGAGTCAGTGGCACTGGATTATTTGATAATCCATTATTCAAATTCTTAGGATTATCAGCACTTGCAGGATTAGTAGAATTTATTCCTAGAATTATTGAATTTGTTGAAACTTTACCAGAAAGAATAAACAAATTCTTTACTGAAGATATTCCTGAGTTTATAGGAAAGAAGTTTGAAGAATTTAAGAGTTTTGTTGGTGGATTCTTCACAGATAGATTCAACGAAGTCAAACAATTTTTTGAAGATATTTACACTGGAATTGACGAATTTACTGGTGGTAGACTCACTGAATTTATAGAGGGAATCAAAGGTCTTGGACCCATGATTGTTGAGAAATCGCAAGAGTTCTATAAGACAATTGATGACTGGACAGGTGGTAGAATATCTGGTGCTTTTGATTGGATTGGGAAGAATGTAATTGATCCATTAGGTGCGTTCTTCAAAGAAAAGATAGATTATGTTGGAACAAAGGCAGGAGAACTCTGGTCAAACTTTAGTAGCAGTTTCCTCAATTTCTTTGGTGATATTAAGTTTGAACTTCCAGAGTTTCCTGACTTAGGTGTAACTGAAGTAATATCTAATACTCTTGGACTAGAACCTGCAGTAGAAGGACCAGATCTAACACAAGATTTAGTTGCTGTTGGTGGCACAACTGCAGCAAATATTGCTCCTATGTCTGGTGCAACAGGAATGGCAGTAGAAGGAATGGATGCATCACAAGTTGCAAACCAGATTCCGAACATGAATGTTGGTGGAAAATCAGTCCAGTTAGGAACAGGATTATCCCAGGGTGGAACTGGAGAAGATGTTCAAAAACAAATCAGTGGACTGAAAGAAGGTGGTGCAAAAGGTGTTCAGGTATTAGGAACTGGTGATGCTGAGAAAGATGCGACATTACAAGAAATCGTTGCTCAGAATAAAGACTTTGCTACATTCTTACCAGCAGTAAAATCTGACACTGGTGGAATTGATTATAATGCCACTGCAGCTGCAGGCACTCAACAAATTCAAGATAATATTGCGATGCGTACAAGTGGACCTGGAGATCCAAATTCTGCACAATCTAAAACTGCTAGAGAAGTAGTTGCTTCGATGGGATTTACTCAACCAGATTTTGATACTTTTAAAGGTGTAGTAGCACAAATAGAGTCTGGTGGTAAGTATGATATTAAAGGTGGTTCTGGTGATCATTATGATGGAAGATATCAGTTAGGTGCAGAAGCAAAAACAGATGCTGCAAGATATCTTGGTGTTCCTGACCCTGGACATACTCCAGAGTCTAGACAAAGATTTAGAGAAGATTCTGAGATGCAGGAGAGATTCTTTGCTGCATTTACAAAAGCAAATCATACTTACTTGATGGGTAATCCTGAATATCGTGATGCAAGTCCAAGAAGAAAATTACAGATTCTTGGTTATGCACATAATCAAGGTATGGGTGGTGCTGAGAAATGGATGACCACAGGTGAAGTTGGTGCTGATGGGTTTGGAACAAAAGGAACAAAGTACACTGATGAAATCAGAAAAGCATTTGCAAGTACAGCACCTCAGCAGAGACAACCTCAGAGATCTGCACAACCAGTTTCTGCAGCACTTACTGGAACTCTTGATAAGATTGATTCTGGTCAGATGGCACATACCACATCTGGAACTAGAAAACCATCTGTAGTATCAACATCAGCAGTTATTCCAAATCGAGATTCTATCTCAGTTACTTCTAGAAGAGGAATGAGAGATCATCCAGTTGCTGGTGGACAAAAAATGCACCAGGGAACTGATATATCTGCACCATCTGGAACCCCACTATATGCTTTTACTGATGGTGTAATTACTGATCGTGGACATGATAATGGATATGGAAATTACATGGCATGGAAAGATTCTTTTGGATCTGAGCATTTCTATGCACACATGACACAAATGTCCGCTAATATAGGTGATAGTGTGAAAGCAGGAACTATTATCGGAAAATCTGGTGGTGGTGCTAATGACCCTGGAAGAGGCACGTCCACTGGACCACACTTACATTGGGAATATGGTCCTGTCGGAGAAACAGGTAGGAATGGTGCTGGACTGGTAGATCCTTTAGATAAGTTTGATTACATGATGCCTTTTGGTGCAAAGAAAATTATTGGGTCACCAGAACCAACCCCAACACCTGCTCCTAAACCAACATCAATTACTGCAGTACCTTCACAAACACAAGCAGCAGCAGACGCCGTTTCTAGAACTCCCTCCAGAGCATCTAGATCCAGAGTTAGTAATATAAATCTACCTGCAGAAGTGAGAAATAATCCTGTTATCGCAGGATCTACTGGTGGACAAAGTTCATCAACTGAAAACTATGTCCCTAGAGTTTCTACTAGGACTAGTAGTGACATTTATCAAATTAACACTAGATCTCTCTTTAATATCGTAGGATAATGTCATTAGGATCAATTAAAAGAAAAATAAACGCAAAGACATTATTAGGTCAATCCTCAGTTTTACGAGAGAACAGTGAGGTATTAAAAAAAGGTGTCAAAAAGTTAGCAGTAATATTAACTGAAAGAAAGAAGATTAGTCCATCAACATTGATGGCAACAAAAAAACCCGAAGTTGTAGAACAGAAAAGAATTGGTCCAGGTGAATATGATAAACCTGAGGGTGGTGGATTTCCCCTTGGTCCTTTGTTGGCAGGACTCGGTGCATTAGGTGCTGCAGTAGGACTTGCCGCACTGGATCCAAAAATGTTTTTAAGGAGATTTGCAAGAGCATCTCTTAAAGCACTTAAAAATCTTATCGAGAGGTTACTAAAAACATTTAAAGGTGTTATAGAATCTATAGGGAAAGTATTTAAAAAAATATTTAATGCAATTGCAGAGAATGTAAAGAAACTAAAGAATCTCATAGACGATAAACTTCTAAAACCATTACGAGAAGCATTTGAGAATGCTATTAATAGTAAGTGGTTTGCGAAGTTGCGAGGATTTTTTGATGATATTGCAGAATCTGTAAAAACTTTTATTAAGAATTCAGCAGAGAGATTTAAAACATTTGCTGATGATATTTTCAAAAGAGTAAAAACTTTTACTGATGATGTTATTGAAGGTGCAATAATAGCATTCAAAAAAATTCTTGATGATATTGCTGACAAGATATTAAAACCACTCAAATCTGTAGTGCTTGAATTTGTTGAACGCACTAAGAACTTTTTGAAGGATGGTGTAAAAAATATTGGACAAACAATTGCCGAAAGAGCAGGTAAAGAAAGTTTTGGTGAAGTAATCGAAGTTGTAAGTGATACATTATTAAAGAATTTTGATAATACTGTAGATGGTATTATTGGTTTTGTAAAAAAACCTGTTGATGCTCTACAAGGATCTCTTAAAGCATTAGGTGATGCTGGAATTGGTATAGTTAAAGTTAGAAGTCTTCCAGGTTTTGAAATAGTAGAAAATACTGTTGCTAATATATCAAAATCTCTTGACGGTATAGGTAGAAATGTAAAGTCTGCTGTAAGAGATATCCCTAAACAAGTTGGTGAATTAGTTACTGATATAAAAGCAGGAAATACTCCTGTCCAAAAAGCATTTGGATTTGTTGCACAACAATTCGATCCCGAAGTAATGGTATCGAGATTCGGTAAAGGATTAGATTTTATTAAGGGAGTAGGATCTCAAATTGGTGGTGCAGTATCTACTATGAAGGAGGGATTATCTCAATTAAACATTGTAGAGCAAGCATCAAAATTTAAAAATGATATGGTTGCTAATGTGGGTGGATTCATTGGTGATTTAAAAACTTCCGTAACTAATAATATTCAAAATACCATTTCTGGTGTATTTGGAAAGAGTAATACTCAACAACAAATTCTAGGTCAAGCAGAATCTGCTATTCAGCAAATATCTAAAGATGCAAAACCCGGATTAAAGGCAGTTAAGGGTGCTAGTGATCAAGCCACTAAAGTATTTGATTTATTTGGTCCACTAAAGAGTGGGTGGAGAGAAGCAACAGGTAAGTTTGAGCAACTTTTTGCACTTGCTGAATTTGCAGTTTCATATGGGTCTGCAATTGATGCTCAAAAGAGAGAAGCAGAAGGAGGACCCCCTGCAAAATTTATGGGAAGTGATATAAAAGGACAGACGATGGGTGATGCTATTCTAAGTGTATTGGGTGCGTTTGGTGGTTCTGCTATCGGATCTGCATTAGGAACTCAAATTGGTGCTACCATTGGTGCTGCTGTTGGAGCACCGGTTTTTGGTGTTGGTGCTGCGGTCGGTGCAGGTGTTGGTGGATCATTATTTGGATTTTTAGGATCTGTTCTTGGTGGTATAATTGGTGAAGATATTGGTAAACTAACTTCTTCAGCAATTGCAGATAGAGTTACTATTCCCGATCCATTCTTAGAAGATAGAAATCTATTTTCTAAAGAAGGTAGAAGTGATTTAACAGTTTTAGGTATGTTTGGATTGGGAGAACCTGCTCCTACTGAAGAACAACCTCAAGGTGGATTTGGTAATCTTGCACCTAAACC
>CEOA01001318.1_pt1 | contig 15285 bp, 15 predicted proteins | sample 530251 | NCBI WGS metagenome assembly CEOA01 (sample SAMEA2619838, study PRJEB7988) | marine metagenome | biome: marine biome (ENVO:00000447); feature: surface water layer (ENVO:00002042); material: "saline water (ENVO:00002010), including plankton (ENVO:xxxxxxxx)" | depth 5 m
CAGAAAACGTAGAAAGTCTATGAAGAAAAGAAAAGCATTCGGGTTGAAGCGAGCAAGATGAGTAAAGAATCAACATATAAAAACTTAATGAAGGAACTTAATGAGGCTCCCATCTCTTCACCTTCACAAATGGGTTTTAGTACACCTGAGGCTCAAAAACAAGTTGAACAAGATATTATTAAGATGGGAAAGATTTTAGGTAAGGCATCACAACAAGTTGTTAAAACAATGATGGACGGAGTCAAAAGTAAAAAGTATGACGCTTTTGATTTACAAAGAGCAATAATGACAGGTCCAGTTAGAGATACAGGTACAGGTCAGAGAACACTTATGAGAGCTTTATGGGGAAGAGTAAGAGACGGATTCAGAAGATACTCAAAAAGAGGAAAACTAAGGTAACTTATATTTATATATACATTTAATGGAGACCAAAATGTCTAAGAAAATAAAAATGAAAGATTTATTAGAAGAAAATTTTAGTGGCACAATGATAGGTGGTATCGTTTCAACTCCCCCTGTAAATCAAATCAGTATGTCCAAAATCGTAAAAGAAAAATACGGTGTAGAGGAAGAAGAGAGTATTGATGTAAAAGGTTTGACTAATGAGTTAGCAACCTATAACAAACTAGGAGAGTCTATCTTTGGTGAGTCAAACATAATGAAGATAGCTGAGAAACTAAGTTGGATTGCCAATCAAGCTAAAGGTCATACATTAAGTGAAACAGAAGATTGGTTTGATAAGATTACCGTAAACCGTAATATGAAAGAATTGACTGGTCTCTCAAAACAATTCGGTAAAATAGCTTCTGAAGCACAAGGTCTACAACAAAGAATGGGTGCTCTATATGAAGATATGGGTAACATTCTTGGTAGATATTATGAAGTTGGTGAAGGACACGTTGATGGACACGATGTAGATGATGATATGACCAAAGAAAAAGAAGTTGAAATCAAAGAAGGTGAATACGAAAAGTTCTTTCAAGCCGCTATGAAAAAATTTGGTATCTCCTCACCAGATGAATTAGAAGATGACAAGAAAAAAGAATTTTTTAATTACGTTGATAAAAATTACAAAGCTAAAAAAGAGACCGATTAGGAGGTTATTTGATTTACGTAAAAGTTCATAAAGGTAACGTTGAAAAAGCTATCAGTAAATTAAAAAAACAAGTTAAAGAAACTAAATTGATGTTAGAGTTGAGAGAAAATGAGTTTTATACTAAACCATCAGCTCTCAAACGTGAAAAAAGAGCTAAAGCTCGTTTAAGACAGAAAAAACAATCTTTTAGTTAAGTTTTTTTCATATTGTATATATTTATATATGTACAAAAAAACACTACGGCTATATTGCCACCTTGTAGTGTACTCACAAAATGTTAATCACATTATAGTTCCCAATAACTATATTAATTCCAAACCGATGATTATTAATTAATCATTAGGAGAAAAAAGTAATGGATGACTTATTAAAAGAAGCCATTGCAGATGCAAAAGCAGTTCGTGAAACCGCTCTTGAAAACGCCAAAATCGCTTTAGAAGAAGCTTTTACTCCTCGCCTACAATCTATGCTTTCTAAAAAGATTCAATCTGAGATTGATGTTGAAGAAGGTGAAGATATGGACGATGAAGAAGACAAAGAGGAAGGATACCATGAAGATGATATGGACCCAACCGATGATGAACCAGCAGACGAAGGTATGCATGGTGATGAAGACGATGAGGATAAAGAGGAAGGCGCTCACGAAGGCGTAATCGAAATCGATGGTGTCAAATATGCTCCTGTCGTATCTGAAGAAGATGATGAAGATGAAGAAGATAAGGAAGAAGGAATGCATGAAGACGAAGTAGTTGAAGGTGAAGATGAAGATGAAGATGATGATATGGATGAAGAACTTGACCTAGAAGCTGTACTTCGTGAATTAGAAGAAGACACGGTTGATGAAGTAGAGGAGCCAGTCGAAGAAGGTGAAGACAAAGAAGATGATGAAAAGAAAGATGAAGCTGTTGAAGTAGTAGACGAAGACGTTGAAGAAGTTGACGAGGACGTTGAAGAAGTTGATGAAGAAGTAGATGCCACAACAGGTATTGGTTCTTCAGACAACAAAAAAGGTACAGCTGACAAATCTTCAGGTATCGGAACACCTGGTAAAGCAAAACATACTGAGTCTGTTGAAGATTCAAAAGATGTTGTTGTTGAAGGTGATGAAGACGAAGTTGAAGAGGAAATCGACCTTGATGAAATCATCGCAGCTCTTTCTGAAGAAGAAAAAGATGATGAAAAGAAAGATGAAGTTGCTGAGTTGAAATCTGAACTTGACGAGCATCGCAATGTCGTTAAATATCTAAAGTCCAAATTGAATGAAGTTAATTTGTTAAATGCAAAGCTTTTATTCACAAACAAACTTTTCCGTTCATTTGGTTTAACAAATGACCAGAAAATGAAAGTTGTGGAGAACTTTGATAGAGCACATAACTTACGTGAAGTTAAATTAGTTTACTCTACTTTAGCCGAATCATTTGGAACAAAAACAAATAAAACCGAAATCAAAGAATCAAAAGGTTCAGCTTCAAAAGCTGTAGCTTCAACAAAATCCGAAAAGCAAGAACAAGAAGTGATTGCTGAAGGTTCAGAGTTGAGAGACAGATTTAAGAAGTTGGCTGGTATTCTTTAATAAAATATATTTTTTGGAGAAAATATAATGTCTAAAAATCTTGGAACAATCGAAAAGTTGATGGATGGATACAATCCACACCGTCAACGCATGGAAGAAACCCGTGGATTGGTCAAGAAGTGGGAACCAACCGGACTTTTAGAAGGTTTAGATACAGAACACAAATCACACGGAATGGCAGTATTGCTTGAGAACCAGGCACGTCAGTTAATTGACGAGTCCTCTCATACAGGTACTTCCGCTAATTCTGAAGAGTGGTCAGGTGTTGCATTACCATTGGTTAGAAAAATCTTTGGTGAATTAGCAGCACAGGAATTTGTTAGTGTTCAGCCTATGAATCTTCCTTCCGGTCTGATTTTCTATCTTGATTTCAAATACGGTACTGCCCAAGCTGGATTCGCTAAGAATCAAGAAGTATTTGGTATTACTTCTGCTTCTGGCGACCCATCACAGGGTCTTTATGGTGCAGGTACATTTGGATACTCTTCAAATGACTTCACTGGTACTGCCCAGGAAGTTGGACCTTTAACAGGTTCAGCTGATTGGTCAGACGTTGACTTTGAACCAGACTTGTCTGCTTCACAGGCTTCATCTGCAGTTGGTACACAATTAAAAACTTTTGACATCCCAATATCAAGTCTTTCAAATCCAGACTTGAGTGGTGCAAGAGCTTTTGAAATTACAGGTTCAACAGCATACACTGCATTCTATCCTGCTTACACCAAAATTCTTGATGGTGTAGACGGAAACGAAGTTGACCCAGATAGTTCAGCAGCTACTCACATTCGTTTTATTGTGAAAGAGGCTTCACTACCTGGCGCAGGTGGAACAGCTAGTGTGTTGTATCATAAGCAGCCAACCGATACAACTCGTGGCGACTTTGAAGCAACAAACACACAAGTTGATGCTAATCCTGAAACTGATATTGACATACCTGAAATCGACATCGCAATGCGTTCAATCGCAATCGTTGCTAAAACTCGTAAGTTGAAAGCTGTTTGGACTCCTGAGCTTGCTCAAGACCTTAACGCTTATCACTCAGTTGATGCAGAAGCTGAACTTACTTCACTTCTTAGTGAGTACGTATCAATGGAAATCGACCTTGAAATCCTTGATATGATTCGTTTAGCTGCTAATGCTAAAACTGAAAGATGGTCAACAAGAGTTGGATATGAGTACGATTCAGGCGAATCATTATTCTTAGAGAAATCTGCTAACTCTAATGCTTACACAAAAGGTGAGTGGTTCCAAACTCTTGGAAACAAAATACAGAGTGTAAGTAACGCAATTCATCAGAAGACACTCAGAGGTGGAGCTAACTTTATCGTAGTTTCTCCTGAGACAGCAACAATCCTTGAATCTATTCCTGGATATGCTACTGATTCTAATGGTGATTCAAACAATAAATCCTATGCAATGGGTGTACAAAAAGCTGGTTTATTAAACAACCGCTTCACCGTATATAAGAACCCATACCAGTTCGAGAACACAATTCTCGTTGGTTTCCGTGGAAGTAACTTCCTAGAAACTGGTGCTGTGTATGCTCCTTATGTACCGTTGATAATGACACCTCTTGTATACGACCCAAAGAACTTTACTCCACGTAAAGGTGTAATGACCAGATACGCTAAGAAGATGGTCAGACCTGAATTTTACGGTAAAGTTATTGTTGCTGATATTGACTTAGTCTAAAATCAATAACAAAAGTCGTACTTAGGTACATACTTAAAAGGGTGAGTTTAACGACTCACCCTTTTTTGTTTATAATTGTTCATTGTTATATTTATTAATGAGAAAATACATATAATTTAGGAGATTTTTATGGCTCAAGAACCGATATGGGCAGGAAGTAGTTCGTTTCAGGAAGGTGATACCCCCTGGGGATTTTACGATACTGATACTGAATTTACATCTTCTGCTGATAAATTTGCTGATTGGTGTGCTCGTAGATTAGGTTATCCTATTATGGCAGTAGAACTTCAATCAGGTTCGTTCTATGCTTGTTTTGAAGAGTCAGTAAGTGAATATTCAGCACAAGTCAATCAATTTAACATTCGAGAAAATTTATTAACTCTACAAGGTCAAGCAACAGGTTCATCTAATAACGTTACTCATAAACGAATCACACCGACTTTAGGTAGAAGTATTCAGTTATCAAAACAATATGGTACTGAAGCAGGTGTTGGAGGTGATGTTGATATAAAGAAAGGTTCAATCACCATACATAGTGGTTCACAAGAGTATGATTTGAATGCTTTGTATGCTGATGTATCTGAGAGTGGAGCTATCGAAATCAAAAGAGTGTATTATGAAGGTACACCAGCTATGCAAAGATTTTTTGACCCATATGCTACAACAGGATATGGTACAATAAATATGGTACAAGGATTCGGTTTCGGAAACTATTCACCTGCAGTTTCTTTCACTTTAATGCCAATATTCGAAGATTTGTTAAGAGTTCAAGCTATCGAATTAAACGACGCAATCAGAAAGTCAGCTTACTCATTTAATCTTGTAAATAATAAAGTTAGAATATTTCCAGACCCTGAAGAATCAAGTACTTTATATTTCGACTACGTTGTAACAAACGATAGAGATAATCCTTTACAGGCCGATTATAGTGGTTCCGTAAATACTATTTCAGATTATTCAAATGTTCCTTATGACAATATGGAATACAAACATATTAATGATGTAGGTAGACAATGGATAAGAAAGTATGGATTAGCTCTTACAAAAGAATTGTTAGGTATTATTCGTTCTAAATACGGAACTATTCCGATACCTAATGCTGAAACAACGTTGGACGGAGAAACTTTGAGAAGTGAAGCAGCGGCTGAAAAGGAAGGACTCATTACAGAACTCAGAGAAACTTTAGAGGCAACAAGCAGAAAAGCTATGTTAGAAGCTGACAAAGATGAAGCAGAGTTTCTACAAGAAAAACTTAATAAAGTTCCCTATCCAATTTACATAGGATAATCAAATGGCAAGTCGATACTATCCTCAAAAAGACATAAATACTTTTGATAAGTTCAATAAAGAACTTGTAGGTAATTTAGTAGCTGAAAAAGACGGAATAATAAATCAGACGGTTGTTATCTACAAAATATCAGCTTATGATACAGAAGTAAATATGTATGGTGAAACATCAGGAGGCAAAGTTTTTAAACCTGGAGTTCAAGTAGCTTGTATAGTAAGTGCCGATGAACAAACGACTACAACTGATGAGTTTGGTCCTGACCTACAACAGACAGCTACATTTTCTTTTATAAGACAAGCTTTACAAGACATAAGTTATGTTGTTGAGATAGGAGATGTAATTGACTGGAATAACGGATACTGGGAAGTTTCTTCTATTAATGAAAATCAACTTATAGGAGGACAAACAGACTTTAACCATTCAGTTGTTTGTACAACGTTCTTAGTGAGAATTTCACATCTAAACATTGAAAGAGTGAGAAGTGTATAATGTCATTAAAACCCTTACCCCGAAAACAACGAGTAGAAAATCGTGGTTATCAATACTCAAGGAAAGACAAAGATAGAACTAAAGACATTTCTGTTACTTTAGAAGACATTGATTCAGCAATCTTTTTTTACTTTGATAATGTAATCAAACCATCTGTAAAAGAAAACGGAGAACATATTAAAGTTCCTGTAATGTACGGTTCAGTTGAGAGATGGAAATCAATACTCAGAGATGGTTTTTTACGTGATAAGAAAAAACAAATCATTACTCCATTGATTGTTTTTAAAAGAACAACAATAGGTATAGATGGTTTAGTTCCTCAGGACAAGTTAGATGCAAACAATCCTAATCAATTTTTTCCTTTTCAAACAAAATACTCACAAATCAATAGATATGATAACTTGACTACTCAATTAGGAGCTGTACCTCAACGTGAGTACTACAACGTTACTTTTCCTGACTATGTAACCGTCTCTTATGAGTTTATAATATGGACTACTTACATTGAACAAATGAACACACTTGTAGAAAGAATAAATTACGCAGATGGAGCTTATTGGGGAAATCCAGAAAAAATGAGATTTAGAAGTAAAGTTGAAAGTTTTGAAGATGCTACTGAAATATCAGACGCTGAAAGAATTGTTCGAACTAATTTTGAAGTTACAATAAATGGATATTTAATAAGTGAAAAAGGAAACGAAAATAAATCTACAACTGAAAAATTTATTACACCTAAAAGACTTAAATTTATAAATGAGGTAGTTACTGATGTCGTCTAAACCGTTACCAAGAAAACAAAGAGTATTAAATAGAGGATTTCTTTACACGAGAACTGGAGATGATGTAGCTGATTTATCAGTAAATTTAATTGATATTGATTCCTCTATATTGTATTATTTTGAAAATATTATACAACCTTCAGTTGAAGATAATGGTGAAAATGTTAAAGTACCTATAATGTACGCCTCACCAGAACGTTGGAAAGCTATTCAACGTGATGGTTTTATGAGAGATAAAAAAAGACAAATAATAACACCTGTCGTTGTTTATAAAAGAACCTCAGTCGAAAGAGATGAGACGGTTCCTCAAGATAAATTAGATGCTAACAATCCTAATCTTTTTTACTCATTTGAGAAAAAATATTCACGAGCTCATAGATACGACAACTTTGGACTACAGCAAGGTCTTCTACCTCAAAAAGAATATTATAATGTTATGTTTCCTGATTATGTTAATATCACGTATGAATTTATAATCTGGACAACATATATGGAACAAATGAATAAGATTGTCGAGAAAGTTATTTATTCAGATGGAGCATACTGGGGTGACCCAGAAAAATTAAGATTTCGTAGTAGAGTAGAAAGTTTTAGTGATGTAACTGAAGTTTCTGATGCAGAGAGATTAGTCAGAACAAACTTTACGGTATCACTAAGAGGATATTTGTTACCTAAAGGAAACTTTGACCATCGTTCAACCACACAAAAATATCTTACTCCTAAAAAAGTTATAATAGGAGAAGAGGTAGATACAGCTGTTACAAAAAATGTAGGTAAAGCAGGTCAGTTTTTAGAAGACTTACCTAGTGCTACTACACAATTACCCTCAACACCTACTGGTGATGTTTCAGTTTCAGTTACAAACGGAATAATCTTAATAGGAGGAACTGGTGTAACTCTTTCATCAGATGGTGTATTATTCGATGGTAGTGTGCCTATTACTCAGACGGTCTCAATAGGACAATCTGTAGCTCAAACTGATAATGTAGTATTTAATCAAGTATCAGCAAGTTCATTAGTATTGGGAGGTACAACATTTGATAGTGATAGTATTACAGGAAACATAAATATAACTGGTTCTGTAACACTAGGAAATACAACAATAAATGGAAATGCTGTGATTGAGGGTTCAATAACAGCCCAAGAATTTAAAACCGAGTTTGTTTCAGCTTCTATTTTATTCAGTAGTGGTTCAACTATTTTTGGTGATACGATAGATGACACTCACAACTTTACAGGTAGTCTTTTAATTTCAGGTTCGAGTTTTTCTCTTAACAATACTTCATTTGATGGTATATCTAACGACACAACATTAGGAGATAGTAGTCAAACACAAGTTGTTACAGAGCATGCAGTCAAAAGTTATGTCGATAGTGAAGTAGGTGATGCTAACACATATTTTAGAAAACAATTTGTAAAAACATCAACTACAATAACGACAGCAACAGCAAGTTTCGCAGCGGCTACAGCTTCAGCACCAACTGGTTTATCTGCTACAAACGAAAATGATTTTGTATTTTTTATTAATGGTCAATATATGGAACACGATGCTCTCGAAGTCGAACAAAGTGGGTCAGTATTTTTGTTAAAAGTCAATAACGATAGTATAGGTTATGATTTAGAGTCCGATGATGAGATTTTAGCTATCGGTAAATTTAACTCATAAGTAAATAAAATGGCGAAAGTTTTATTCACTAAACCCTTAAAATTTCTTGATGGTACAGGAGTCGATGTCAATCCTAATGAAGATTTAAAGGGTTCGGAAAAACATAGAGTTACTTTTAACATAGGTCAAGATGTCAATACAGATTCAGATGTTCGATTCAATCAACTAAATATAACCTCAAATACTTTTATTCTTGATGATAGTAGTATGGTTTTGTTTGAAAATCAAATTACAGGTTCATTTACACAAACTGGAACTTTTATTGTTTCAGGTGATTTAACTGGTAGTGGTAATTTAACTATATTAGGTTCAATTACAGCAGATGAAATTTTTAGTGAGGTATCAGAATCAATCACAATATTTGATAGTGGTTCAACGATATTCGGTGATAGTATCGATGATACTCATAATATTACTGGAAGTGTATTAGTAAGTGGTTCATTAGTTTTCAACAACTTTACTATTGATGAAATATCATCAGATACCTCATTGACAGATAGTAGTCAAACTTCATTAGTAACTGAGAACGCTGTCAAAACTTATCTTGATAATGAATTAGCAGGTAGTGGAGGCAAACAAGAGTATTTACGGAAGAGTTTTGTACATACAGGAAGTTTTGTGAATAGTGCAACCGCTAGTTTTTCTGCTATCACTGCTTCAGCTCCAACAGGATTTTCAAATACAACTGAAGAAGATTTTATGTTTTTTACAAATGGTATGTTGATGGAGTATGATGCTATAAACATACAACAAAGTGGTTCGACTTTATTGTTAAAAGTTAATGCTAATAGTATAGGGTATCAATTACAAACAGATGATGAATTTGTAGGATTTGGTAAATTTAATTCATAGATACCACTTTTCTTTTACCATTTTTAGATATTTATATGTATGAGAAAACGAAGTTGGCCCAACAGAAAGAATCGTCCTTGTCCTGATTGTGGAAAGATGTTAACCTACACGAGAAAAGATACATTTGATAGGGCTGTTGGTAATAATTCAGTATGTAAATCTTGTGCTCAAATGGATAGAAAACTTACGTTAGAAACGATTGAAAAAATGAAACAACCAAAAACTATCGAACACAAGAAGAAGATTTCAAAATCAATTACAAATTGGTGGGAAGACAGAAAACAGAAAGATATAGAGTATGGCTTTAATAGACAGCAAGCAGTTAAATCCTAGATTTACTGGTTCGTTTATATTGTCTGGTTCAACCCAGACATTTATAGGTAGTTCCGACTTTCAAGGAAGCGTAACTGCTAGTGGCGACATTAGTGCAAGCGGTACTATATTTGCTGACAAATTTCAATCAGCAGGTAGCAACAATGAAATATCTTTTGATGATGATTTATTCGTAACAGGGAATATAAGTGGTTCATCAACATCCACAGGTTCATTCGGTCTTCTTCAAGGTGATGGAAGTGGTATAACTAATATACAAAAAAGTTCTATTGTTGGACAATTAGGAATCTTTGCTCAGACTGGTTCTGCTCAAGCCACAACTAACGATTTACAAGTAAGTGGTTCACTTAAAATTTCAGGGTCAACTCTAACCGTAAACACATTATTAACATCATCAACTGCTATCAGTACAAATAATATCACAAATGGTTATCCTACTTCGAATGCTTGGGGAGAAAGTTTAGAAGGTAGTTATTTTAACAATTTTGATAATACAACTCACGTAAGTGAAATACTTAGATTTATGTCTGGTGTTTTGAGTCATTCATTAGATGTAGCTGATGCTTCTCCTAACACGAAAACATTTGGAAGTATAGATACAAATGAAAATAGTTTAGGTTCGACTGATACCGTAGATGGTTACATTCCTACAAATTATACTGCTTTAAACAAACCTACTCTAAATTATTTAGTAACAAAGGGATGGGGAAGTGTAGGTTCAACAATCTTTTCTGGTATTTCAGTTTATCACGATAACGGTTCTACCTATTCTGTCGATTTTGATTCGAATAGTGGAGGTTCAACAAACGTAAGTTCATCAGCGGATAGTGAATTATTCGGTTTGGGAGGCTTGACTGGAGGTTCAGCTACTGAATTTAAAGTACGAGTGGTAGCAACACAATCTTTTAGTGATATACCTAGTGTCCCTAATCCTTCTTCTTCAAACACATTTACTACACAATCGAATTTAGATTTAACGATAAGTTCATTTGGAACATCAGACGGATTAACATTAGCTAAAATCAACACATCTCAACCAGCTGTGATACCAGCAGCTTTTCAAGATGGTAAATTTGCTAACGTAGGAGGTTCCTCAATGACAGGTTCTCTTACGAGAAAATATCACGCATCAGAAACAAGTTTTACGAGTGTTTCTTCAAGTGGATATTATAATTTTCACGGTTTAAAAGTTGGTATAGCTACTGGTTCAGGATTGTTTAGTTTCAAAGATGGAGCAGATACAAACAGATTTTATGCGCCTGTGGACCAAATAGAAAGTGATATAGGAACAAACTCTTTAGCGGATGTAGCCACGACACATAGACCCTTGACCGCTACATCTCGTAGTCTTAGTGGAGCTCCTTATCTGTTAGATTCTACTTTTGAAGTTTCAACTAAAATAACCGGATTGTTTAATCCTTTATATGCAGCTTCTTCAACTTTAGTCGATATGACAGCTGGTTCAGTAGGCGTTGGTAGTGTTTCAATAAGTAATGATACATTATCTACAAGTGGAGGAACAATACAAACAAGTGGAAAAGTTTTTCAAAGTGATGGTACAACAGCTGTAAATAGTGGTGTACCAAGATACAACGACATAGCTATCATTACTGGTTCAGTATCATTTGATAGTGGTAATGGTGAGAATATAAATCAAACAGGACTCGGTGATACTACATTTACGGTAGCAACAAAAGCTAGAAATAAAAATAGTTCACAATCTACTTTGGATACTCAAACAATACTTTATCATTCAGCAAGTACATTTGACCAACCTCACCAGAGTGGTAGTTTAGGAGTGTATGGAAGAGCTCAAGGATATGATGGAGGAGCTTTAACAGGAACAAGTGAGGCTTTCTCAGGTGAAGATTTTAGAATCGTACTTGATAATAACGTGTTAGGATTCAATGGTTCAGCTTTCAACACGAGTTATGCTATCAATACTTTAGGAATATATGATTTACAAGTAAAACCAGGTTTCTTAGTAGACCCAGGAGGAACTTATAGATACTGGTATTCATCAGGATTCGGTGCCGCTGCTACTTACAAATACTACATTAGAAGATTTCAAACAAGTGGTACCAAATCATCAATGACACTCGATGTAGGTAAGACGTTAGTAAATTGGAACTCATCAACGAGTGGTGTAGCTGTAGGATTAATATTTAAGAGTGCTGCTAGTGGTAGTGGAGCTAATACTACACAAAGCACAGCTAGATTGTATGACCCAAGTCCTCTAACGAGTAATTTAATCGAAGCTGGTGTAAGTGCTGATAACTTTAAAAATCCATTTACAGACGACTTAGATTTATACGGAAATACTGGAGGAAGTTTATCCACAACTCAGTACACAATACCGATAAGAAATGCTGACGGAATGTTTTTAGATAATTCAGATAATGAATTGTATGTAATAATAAGATACAAAGGTGACCAAGTACCTGTAACATCAATAAGTTTAGGATTTAGTTAGATATGGGATTAATAGATTCAGGTTCAAAATCAAATAGACTACTCGCGAGTAGAAGATTTACGAGTACAGATATTAAGACTGCTCAAGAAGCATTTACCTCTGTACTAGATATACAAGCGTCTGAAGTTTATACTCAGGGTGATAAAGTTCCATCATCTGGTTTACCTTTTAGTGGTAGTTCACAACAACGTTCCTATTATTCAGATGGTGATAATATTTTACTATATTATTATCGACAAAGATTAACTAAATCAAATGTTGATAGTGATGTATTTTTCTTTATGGACCCAACTGGTAGTAACTCTGGTGTAACACCTCAGTTGATTCAAGATGACCAACAAACTAATTTTATATCACCTAAATATTCTGTATCATCATTAGCTAACTCTACGACAGAAGATTCTCCTCCAGGATACGGTGTTAAAGTATTTAAATCAACCTCTACTGATAGTGGTTCTCTTGGAGATGATGATGTAGTATCTGGTAATGATTACCAGTTTGATTACAAAACTGGTGTATTACAATTTGATGCCAATAAACCTGGTTCGAGTGATATAGTTTATATGACAGCCTACCAGTATGTAGGTACCACATTAGAGAGTGGTGTCAATATATCTGGTGATGTTAGTTCCTCATTCTCAAGTACAGGTTCATTTGGTAAAATAATTATTGGAGAAATGAGTAATCAAGATGTAACAAGTGTCTCATCTTCTCTTTCAACACGACTTACTACTGCTGAATCTGAATTAGGAAATACACTAATATCAAGTTCAGCTCAAATTGCAGCTGATATTAGTGGTTCATTTGGAAATCAAAGAGTAGGAACTTCTGATGACGTAACCTTTGCAAGTGTAACCACAACAGGAAATGTACTTATTGGAGGTAATTTAGATGTAGATGGAACAACAACAACTATCGATTCAGCCACTCTTAACATAGGAGATAAGAATATAACAATCGGTAGTGGTAGTACATCTTCAGCTCAACTGAACGGTAGTGGGTTAGATTTTGGTTTAGGAGGAACGGTAGCTAATTTAAGATACCGAGACTCAGATACATCAATAACATCAAGTGTAGATTTTAGAGCTCCTACTTTCCATGGAATATTTAGTGGAGCAATATCAAGTTCAGCTCAAATAGCTGAAAATATTTCAGGTTCATTCACAGCTGCTAGTTCAAGTTTCTCAACACGAGTTACAACAGCAGAGACAGAATTATCAAACACTCTTATTTCAAGTTCAGCTCAAATAGCTACAGATATAAGTGGTTCATTCACAGCTGCTAGTTCAAGTTTATCTTCTCGTATCACTACGAACGAAACGAGTCATTCAGAAAATATAAATCAAGATGTTAAAACAACAGCTTCACCGACATTTGTAGGAGGAACTTTTAGTGGAGACGTGTCAGTAGCTGCAACAGCATCACTAGGAAAAGTTGTAGCAGGTGATTTGACAGAAGAATTGTATGTATCAGTAATAAGTACTGATGCAGGTAATAGATACGCTTTTGAAGGTGAAGTAGCTCCTAACTTTAGTGTAGATGAAGGTAAATCTTATCGATTTGATTTATCAGCAGCCTCAGTCAATGGTCACCCATTTAAATTCAGTCAGACTGAAAATGGAATACATGGAGGAGGAAGTGAATACACGACAGGAGTATATTCGAGTTCAGTAGACCCTGGTTCAGCTGGTTCATTTATCGAGTTAAGAGTTGACAAAAACACACCAAATCATTTGTATTACTATTGTGTAAATCACTCGGGAATGGGTAGTAATGCTTTAATTTTAAAAAATGATATGACAAACTTACATTTAGTAAGTGGTTCTTCCATATCAACTGGTTCATTTGGTAAATTAATAGGTGATGGTTCTGAAATAACAAACATTAACGAGGAAGACCCGAATGCTATAGCTTTTGCGTTAGCTTTAGGAGGATAAGATTTATGAAAAATGTATATTTATATATGATAAACTTTAGGAAATTTTAATGGCTAATACATTCAAAAATGCCACCGTAGTAGCTGCTTCAAAGGATGTAGATAATTATTTATACACTACACCGGCCGGAACAACTTCTATTGCTCACGCTGTGTTTATCTCGAATACAGGTGATGAAACAATACAAGCTGATTTAAAACTATATGATGCTTCAGCAGCTACAACTTCGAGTATTGTTACGAACGCTCCAATATTACCTGGAGGAACTTTTGTATTAGATAAACCTTTAAACTTAGAAGCAGCAGACACAATCGTAGTACAACCTAATATATCAGGAAGTACAGAAGCTATAGCTTCTATATTGGAAATTACTTAATAGGAGACTTAAATGGGATACTTAGGACAAGACCCAAGGTTTAAACCAATTCCATTATTTGAATTTAATGATGATAATGATTTAACACCTACGGATAGATTTTTTCCCATTGAAGACCCTCATTTTGAATTATTAGAAAATGGTCAAGATATTACTTTTAAAGTAAGTAATTATTTTAAAAGTGCAGGTGAGGTGGGTGATTTATCATTAGACCCTGTAACTGGTGACCACGAAGCTGAAGATTTAATCGTATTTTAATTAGGAAATAAAATGGCAACAAAAAATATAGTCCCCAGAATTACTAACGAAGGAAAGTTAGGTAAACCAGATAAACGGTGGGCACAAGGAAATTTTTCAACAGGAAGTTTTGGACTCATAAGTGGTTCATTGATTCCGGACGCTAAAGAGTCTCACGACTTAGGTACAGCAGCAAGACCTTGGAAAGAAATATTTGTCTCGACAAGTTCGATAAACTTTGTTAATCCATCTAATGATAGTGTGATACAAACATTTTCTGCTACTACTGATGGATTTGACTTCGGAGGAGCAGACGTAAGTGGTTCTACAATTAGTGGTTCAAAACTACACGTTACTGGAGATGCTTTTATTGGAGGTAATCTTACATTAGGTGACGCTAATACTGATTCAATAGAAATTACAGCAGATTTAACTTCAGACTTGATACCTAATGCAAGTGATAGTTTTAATCTAGGAAGTGAAACTCAAAGATG
>CEOA01011112.1_pt1 | contig 15222 bp, 18 predicted proteins | sample 530251 | NCBI WGS metagenome assembly CEOA01 (sample SAMEA2619838, study PRJEB7988) | marine metagenome | biome: marine biome (ENVO:00000447); feature: surface water layer (ENVO:00002042); material: "saline water (ENVO:00002010), including plankton (ENVO:xxxxxxxx)" | depth 5 m
AGACCAGCAACGTCTTGGTACACACGAGTGTTCGGACGGAGTTCGACACTGTGGGACTTGCGTTGCTGTTTATAGCCACGGCTATCCGTGTACTCGCTACCAGCCTTACGGATAGAGAGGATATAGGGCTTGCCCTGTATACTCACGGACCCACCGGAGTGTGGGTCGAGTAGGCTGATTGCAGTGGAGTCGATATCGCCGTCAAGCCAGTATTTAACTTGTTCAATACCAGCTTTGTCGGTGTATGACTGTTTTGCCCACTGCAATGCAGAGGACAACTTGGAGATGGCTTGTTTAATATTCATATGCTATGCTATGTCCTTTATGTTTAGTTATTGATTGCCAAAGCAAGCAGGGGTAGAGGCACCATAGGAGCCGTCTCGGCTTTCAGGCTGTGGGAGGCTGGAGTGTAGGTTGACTAGGGACGAAGTCAACCGGAGTGACCCCCCATAGCGTGAAAACGTGACGGGTACGGTGCAATGTGTATCACGTACTCCCATTCTACAGTATTTTTTGAAACTTTTTTTATGTAAGCTTTTGTATGGAAAAAATCGGATTATTGCTGTTTTTAGCCGTGTTGGTTAAATCAAATTCTGATATCCCAGTAGAGGATGGACAGCTAGGAGTCATAACTGCTCTAAATGACAATACAAGGCATCAATATGTCAATATTAGAGAGGGTGACAACTGGTGTTGGTTACATAATAAGTGGGAGAATGTTAGGATTGTTAACCCAAGCTGGAAACCAGATACACTAAATTATAGCCTAGATACGCTAACACTTAATAATTAAAGACTTAAACGCTTTCTGTTAAAGAAAATAGTAACTCTTGCAATTAGTATAAAAAGGGTTTTATATTTTTTTCAATATTTTGTTCTGATTTATTTATTAAGGGGTAACTTTCTGAATGTCAGTAAATTTAGACGACTATAAGAACGAGAAAGGTGAGTTAAGCTACGATAACCTATGGAAGGAACTGTCTAATATGACGGGATTCCAAGCAGAAAAGCGTAGAGGAATTAGATTTGAGGAGGTACGCAATGCGTTCAATACTTACAAGGCTCAGCAGAATAATAGAACTGTGGATAAGGCTCTGGATTCTAAAGATGGAGTTCTATCTAAAAGAGTTTTATCAGAAAATGACGTCATAGACTACATAAACTCCAAAGCTAATACAACATTTACACTAGCTAAGGACCAGTACAGCACCTATGATGCAGAAGAACCACGATATATAGCAGAAATCAAGGTCCGTAACAAACATTACGATGATTGTCTTATAGAATACGACAAATATATGGGTAATAAGGGTATAGCAGACATAAAAGGTAAACATTTTCTTTACATTGTAGTTGCAAATCCACATATATACGTATTTAACCTACATAAAATAGGTAAAATTAACTGGGAAGACAGGGAAATGCCCAGAAATAGCCATTTTGGTGGGTATGATGATAAAAAAATTAAGAAAGTAGGCTATCTTAACATAAACAAAGCGAGTATGTGCTATGACTATACTAATACCTAGAAACACTTATTATAATAAATCAGTAACATCCACATCTTGGGGCTATATTGTTTTCAGTAACGATTAACCACAAAGACGTAGGTCCCACAGATTACATAATCTATACAAAAGACGAAGCTTTAAAAAATAAAGTACCCTTTCGTCATTGGCAGAAAGCAGAACAAGGTGAGTATGCACTAACGGATGACAACTACGTAGCACGACTTATAAAGAAAAAAGAATATGAGGCGTCTAAGGATGGTAGAAAGTCCTATTACTTTAGGTTTCCTTTTGGCTATATTATGTGGGATAGCAAATACCCTACTAAGAAACTTAATTGTGGGGGTAGAGTTACTAATACCACTATGACTGGTAAGAACTGGTTAGAGGTTAGATGTGGTAGTAATGATTATCAAGACTTAGCATTCTGGGCGGCAGTAACAGAAAACAGAGATGTTGCCATTGACAAGGTATATGGTAGCGTTAGTACTGGTAAGCGTAGAAAACTAAAACGACATATGAGAACGGAGGCGTTTAAAACTATGAAAAGAGATGAAGCACAAAAATTATTATCTGATAATATGATGGATGCTGATTATTTCATTGATTTAATGAAACAGGGTGTAGAGATAGCATTAAAGAAAGAAGACGTTAATGGAATAAGGGGTTTCGTTAACGATGGTATGGAAATACACGGAATGAAAGATAAAGAAACAGTAACGGTTACTGATAAACTAGAAGCCGTCCAGACCAGAGCATTGATAGATAATATTAACCAAGAGGAGAATAAGTTAATTGCAACAAGGAAACAGGAGGTCCCAGTTGAAAATAACAGCACCATTGAGGAAGACTAGCTTTACTAACTGGTATATAGTTAGAAAAATGCTACATATAGAAGAAATTGATGAAGTAAAAGAATTAGTAAGTACAATAGGATTAACCACTGCTAAGACTCTAGGTAATAATGATAACTATAGAGAAAGTTGGATAAAATGGTTACCCGATTGTGATACAAGTGAGTATAAATGGTTATACAACAGAATATGGAAATGGGCTAATATAGCCAATGATGATAACTGGGGGTTTGAAATTGCAGGTTGGAAAGATAAGTTGCAGTATACTTTTTATGATGCTCCGAGTGGTCATTATGATTTTCATACTGACTTCGGTGGTAAAGGGATAGACCATAGAAAAATTAGTAGTACAACTTTATTAACAAAACCAGACAAAGGTGGAGAGCTAATGTTTAAAATAGGAAATGAAGATATACCTATTGACTTGGAAGTAGGAGATGCTGTATTCTTTCCTTCTTGGGTAAGTCACGCTGTAAAACCTGTTGAGTCTGGTACTAGAGAAAGTATAGTATCGTGGATATCGGGACAACCGTTCAGGTAGACAGCTTTGAGGAGAAGTGGGCACAGACGAATGCTTTAAAAAAGCTGAAGTCGAATATTGGCTTGTTTGGCAAGACAATGTTCCCCACTGCTCTTAATAAAGAAGTACCTCCTTTCCACCACGAGATATATAAATCCTTGTCCGATGAGACTCTAAGGCGAGTGCTTATTGCGGCTCCTCGTGGAACTGCTAAAAGTACAGTGACCTCCTTGATTCTACCCCTTCACAAGATAGCCTTTAAGCCATCGGACGAGGACCTGTTTATGGTAATTATATCGGAAAGTCAAACACAAAGTATTAATTTCTTATCAAGGATTAAATACCATCTTGAAAATTCTGCAAACTTTAAACAAATGTTTGGGGATTTTGGACCCGAAACAGCTAAACGATGGACAAACAACGACATCGTACTTAATAATGGTGCTCGTATTGTGGCTGTGGGTACTGGTCAGCGTGTTCGGGGGTTTATCGAAGGTGATACTCGTCCTAATCTCATTATCGTAGATGACTACGAATCAGAATTAAACGCCTCTACACCAGAGGGTCGTGCTAAAAATAGAAAGTGGATAACAGAAGCTGTAATCCCATCTTTGTCTGATGAGGGTAGAGTAGTTATGATTGGCACTGTTATATCTGAAGATTGTTTCTTATATTGGGCTAAAGAATCTCCAGCTTGGAATGTACTGTGGTTTTCTATATATGACGACAATGGTAAAAGTATATGGGAAGAAAGATTTCCAGAGGAGCGTATCCAACAAATAAAACAGGAGTTTGAATCTGTAGGAAACTTAAATGGTTTTTATCAAGAGTATATGAATGAAGCACAGTCTCCTGACAATGCACCATTTAAGCCAGAGTATATAAAATTACATCATTATGAGTTTAAAAGAGAAAAAGGACAAAATCTACTCGTGCGTACTGTTGATGGTAAAACAGAGCGTAAACCAGTTGAGCTATATTGTGGGATTGACCCTGCTAGTAGCCTCTCTGCTCGTAGTGACTTTTTTGTTATTGCTACTATGGCTATTGACTCTGATGGCAATAAATATATCGTGGATATACTCAGAGATAAGCTCGACCCTGCGATACAGCCAGAAACTATTATTAAGGTTTACAAAAAATACAGACCTAAAAGGATGAAAATTGAGACAGTGGGCTACCAAGAGGCACTGAGGAGTAACGTAAGAAAGATGATGCTAGACCAGTCTTTGTATATACCGGGACTAGAAAAAGGCATAAAACCAAGGCAAAAGAAATCCGAAAGATTGTTGTCCTTGGTTGCCCCACTCGCTAGAGGTGAATTTTATTTTAGACCTAATGACATACACGCACAGCAAGAGTTTTTGTCTTACCCTAGAGGTAAACACGATGATATATTAGATGCTGTTTATTATGCACTGGATGGAGCTAAACCATCTAGAAAAAGTGAGTTTGACCCTAACTATAAGGAAAAGCCTAGAAAAGTCCTTGACTGGTTGACAATGTAATTTGTAAACTCGCCCCAATGGCGTACGAAGAAAGGGAAGACTCTATCCCCGAGGATATTGTCGACTCTACACAACAAATATGGAAAACCTATTCCAATAAAAGGGAATTATGGGCTGAACAAGCTCAAGAAGATGCTGAATTTAGGCTTGGTAGACAGTGGACAGCAGAGCAACAAAGAATTTTACTTGAGAGGGGACAAGCTCCACTCGTAGTTAATCGTATCCACCCAGCAGTAGAAGCCGCCAAGGCTTTACTTACTTCAGGCAAACCACAGTTTAGAGTATCACCTAGAGAAGATAGTGACAATAAAGTTGCTCAAATCTTTAATGGACTACTTGAATATATGTGGTACATATCAGACGGAACTCAGGCACTCCGCAACGCAATAGACGACTATTATACAATGGGACTCGGTGCTATGATGGTTTACATTGACCCTCTCAAAGATTTTGGTCGTGGTGAAGTTTGTTTCCACGATGTTGACCCGTTAGATATTTATATAGACCCTAATTCTAGAGATAGACTAGGTGATGACGCAGAAAACATCATTATTAGCAGAATGTTTACAAAAGAACAAGCTATGAAGATGTACCCTCAATATGAAACTGCAATAAAAAACGCCACATCAGATTTACATACAGATAGACCTACTACTCAAAGAGTAGATGATAAAGGTATTGTATTTCCAGAAGACACTGCAACTAAAACAGATTCTTCTTATAACGAGAACTCTGAATATATAAGAGGTTACGAGCGTTACTATAAAGTATGGGTTAAACGATTCCACGTAAAGAACAATATAGATGGAGTTGAAGAAGTATTTGATGAAGACGCTATTCAAGAGTATTTACAAAGACCAGCTATAAAGATAAATGGTATGCCCATCACAGATGCAAAAAAGGGCGAAGCATTGATTGCACAGGTAATGCAACAATATGAAGCAATGGTTCAAAAGGCAGAAATGGAACAGGAACCTGAACCAGAAATGCCACAAATAGAGGAATTAACATATGCCGACTTAGTAGAAGAAGGACTTATAGAGACCGTGTCAGTTCCAGTACAAAGGGTTAAGATGTGCGTCATTATGGGAGACAAATACTTATACTCCCGTATCTTACCTACGGAACACTATCCAATCATATTGTTTATGAACATACATACAAGAACACCCTACCCGGTTTCTGATGTTAGGATGGTAAAGGATATGCAAGAATATATCAACAAGACACGGTCTCTTATAATTGCACACGCAACTACTAGTACAAATACAAAGATTTTAATACCAAGTGGTTCAGTTGATATGCAAGACTTTGAACAGCGTTGGGCACAACCGGGTGTGGCTATTGAGGTTGATATGGATTCTGGTGCTCCACAACCGGTACAGCCCACACCATTACCAAATACCTTATATCAAAATGAACAAGTAGCTAAAACAGATATAGACCACGCATTAGGTTTATATGAACTTATGCAAGGTAATGCAGAAGCGGCACCTCATACATATAAAGCTACAGTATCACTTGATGAATTTGGTCAAAGAAAAATTAAATCTAAGTTACAAGACTTAGAATCTGGTTTAGTTAGAATGGCAAAGGTAGCTATTCCATTAATGCAGGAACTTTATCAAGCAGAAAAAGTAGTACGTATAGTACAGCCTAACAATAGTATTTCAGAGTTTGCTATAAATAAAAAGCTATACGATGATAAAACTGGAGAATTGAGCGTTATGAACGATATCTCGAGAGGTGCTTTTGATGTTGTAGTAGTAACAGGTTCTACATTACCTACAAATAGATATGCACAACTTGAGTTGTATATGGATGCTTATAAAAATGGTATTATAGATAAGCAAGAAGTTCTAAAGAAAACAGAAGTGTTTGATATGGAGGGTGTATTGAAGAGAACAGATGTAGTGGGTCAGTTACAACAAAAAGTTCAATCGCAAGAAGAACAGATTAAAAAATTAAAAGGTGATATGCAAACTCGTGAAAGAGAAGTATACCACGCTAAGCAAAGAGCTGAAATAGAAAAATTTAAGTCGGAACTCGACAAAACACAGGCACAAAGTAAAGCGTCTGCTAAAATGTTCGAGAAACGTCTTGATGACGCTTTAGGACAAGCGAAGGGCGAAGTTCGTAGAACAATCGCCGAAAGTAGAAAAGGTAGCACCTCTGAGTCCTAACAGAGCCTACATAATCAAGAAAAGGAGATAGCAAATGGAAGACACATTGGCACCTGAACAGGTTACCCAAGATGCACCGGATGTTGCTCAAAATTCACCAATGACACCTGAAGATGCTTTTAATCAGACTCAGGATAAAAGTGGATTAATAGACGATTTTTTTCGTGCAAATAAGATGGACCAAGAAGAGTCATCTGAAGCTAACGCTGAGCCTTCACCAGTTGAAGTACCTACAGAACAGGCAACGGAAGAAGAGTCACCTATTGATAATGATGTCAAGCGTTATCAATATTGGCAAAGTGAGGCAGACAAAGCTCGTAATGAAAACGCTGAATTAGCTAAACGCTTAGAAGCGTTAGAAGCACAAGCTAGTCAACCTCAGCCAGACGATATGGAACCCATAGAAGAGGAGTTAACTTTTCCTGACCCACCGGCAAAACCCGGTAAACCGGCAGGATATAGTAGAGCTGACGCTTTGGATGACCCTAGTTCTGAAAGTGCTAGATACCTAGATGCTGTTGATAAATGGCGTGACGATATGGACGAATACAACAGATTACATCAGCAGTATACTCAAGCAGTAATGGTTGAGGAAAGGCAAAAGATACAGGAAGAACAAAAGGAAGCATTAAGGATTCAGGCTGAAAGAGAAACCTATAATAATAATATGGCACAGATGAAACAACATCTGCAAAGCAACTATCAAGCAAGTGATGATGAGATAGCTAAGTTTGTAGAAGTTATGGATGACCCAAAGAATATTACTGTAGACAACTTATTTCAGTTATATAGAATGCAGAATGGTAATGTTGGTGCTCAACCAATGACTCAAACTGCACCTAATGAAAGCTTTGACCAAAGAAAAAGAGCACAGTCTGTGCCTACACCAATGGGTGTAGTACCCGGACAAAGTTCTTCTCAGCCTAATAGTAATGACTCGTTAATGGATTCTATGTTAAATGACTATAAAAAACGAAACCCATTCGGTTAACTTATTAGTCGGTGGGTATAACTAGGAGATACTAAAATGGCAAATGTCTTTAGTAATGATACTGGCGTAGCCCCACAGGGTGTTAGTATCAACGATTCCCGCCGAATTTTTAATTTTGGCGAAAGAGTATCTGAATTAGCTCCTCAGCAGTCACCGTTTTTTGTCTATCTAAGTAAAGTTGCAAAAGAGGCTACGGATGACCCCGTATTCAAATTTCTTGAACAGCGTCATCAGTGGCAACGCAGGAACTTTATAAGTAAGACAGACAATGACGGAACAGCATTGGATGCTTCTGATACATTAAAGGTCGTATGTGATTACGACAAATTTGGTAACGACCTAACTTTAGGTGGTGGTACCAACACAGCCGCACCACAATATCTACTTGTTGGACAAGTAGTTAGAATCGGTGGTAAAGCTATGAGAATTACTTCTGTAACTGCTGGTAATGGCGTAGCGGCGGCTTATGACGCTTCTGATGCTGATACCTATACTGAAATAGTTGTTAAAGCACTGGAAGCAGTTGCTGAAGGCGACATTGAAGTTGGAACGCAAGGACAGGTAATTGGTAGTGCTTGGGCTGAAGGTTCAACTGACCCTGAAGGCTGGAAAGATGAACTATACTCTAGAGAAGGATACTGTCAGATTTTTAAGACAGCTATTCAACTCTTTAGTGGTTCTTCTTTAGCTACTCGTTACAGAGGAAGACCAGACGAATATCGTAGAGTTTGGGCTGACTGCTTAATGCAACATAAGATGGATATCGAACACGCTATGCTTTTCGGTATTGGTAAGTCTGATGAAGCCGCCGCAGGAGGACCAGTTAGATACTCACACGGTATCGTACCTTACACCGAAGCTAATGGTAAAGTTTTTAACTTTACTTACGCTTCTACTGACTATGACGCTTTTATTGATGCGATGGAAGATTTCTACGCACCAGAAAGTGGTAATAGTGGGGACAAGTTAGTACTTGCTTCTCGTAAAGTCTTAGCTTACTTAAATAAGCTAGGTTCTAATGGTTTCTTGAATAACTCCATAGGCTCATCTTCTTATAAGATAGATATGCAGAACATTCAAGGTCAGTTCGGACACGAGGTAACAAAGATTAATACAATCTTTGGTAACTTGCATTTCGTAGCTGAGCCATTGTTTAGAGGTCAGGATGAAAACTTAGCAATCGCTGTTGATTTAGCAAATGTTAAGTATCGTCCATTGCAAGGTAATGGTGTATCAAGAGATACTCACATTATGACTAACATACAGAATAACAATGTTGACGGACGTAAAGATATGGTCCTAACCGAAGCCGGTTTAGAAATATCTCTACCTGAAACTCACGCTGTTATGAAGTGGTCTTAATCTAGAGATTAAGTATATTATGGGGGGTCTTCGGACCCCTCATAAGGAAGATACAGATGTCATTTAAAACTAGAGTAGAAAATAATACTGCATCGGTCAGTGGATTTGACTTGACTGAAGCACTTGAAAAAGGACTGGAATACGTCCTTTCTGTTATAGGTCAGAATCCTGCTTTACTAGAAGAGTTTTCATCAACGCAAACTAGTGCCGCTGATGGTGTAGATTGGATTAAAGATGCAAAAGGAATGTATCTATTAAATGTTAGTAGACAAGATGGTAGTGTTTATAGAGAAGCTAGAAAAGTTCCAAAGTCAGTTAAAGATAAAATAGGTGATTCTTCTAGTATACATTTTGCAACAGCATTGTCACCGGCTTACTACATAGAAGGTCGTAAAATATTTATGAGACCTATTGCAGGTTCTAGTAAACTAATGAAGTTAGAACTTGTCCAGAATAAAAATGGCTACACTATAAATGACAATAACGAAAAGATTTACAATGCTGATGGTGACGCTAGTACTCAATCTGGTTTTCCACCACAATTTAATGAATTAGTAGTGCTACACGCATCCGAGTGTATACTTATGGAAAAACTATCTGAGTTTACAAATAAGTTGCCTACAGATTTAGATTCTGATTTAACTATGTTTGATAAAATAGCAGATATATCAGCACAGATAAGTTTAGATACAAGTTTACCAAGTTTTACTGCACCTACTTTTAGAGATGCAAGTGACGCTTTAACTAAGGCACAAAATTTAATTGATGGCACTACAATGGGTGGTGACACAGAAAATGAAAGCGTACAATACTGGTTAGCTGATGAAGATGAAGATATGGTACAAGCTACTTTATCAACTGCTAGTCAAGAGTTACAAAGAGCATCAACAATATTAAGTGATTACAACGCTGAGTTATCTAGAAGTGTATCTCAATTCCAACAAGATGTTGCTAAAATGGGATTAGAGTTAAACGAAGAACAAGCAAAGCAACAAGCTAAGATAGCTGAGTTACAAGCAAACTTAAATAAAAGTATACAGTTGTATAATACTCTTATTCAAAAGATAGATGTTGACTTTAAATATTTAACAAGTCAATTACAAATGGTGTCTGGTAAAAAACAAGAGTTTGTACAATTAAATATAACTCCTAAAAAACTAGATGTTAACGAGAGACAAGTATGAAACTAAAAGAAATGATAGAAAGAGTTCAACAGCATCATCCAGATATGGGGGTTGTAGAAATAGTAAGGTCTCTCAATGATGGTATGAATGATATGGGATTTAGAGCAGAAATTGTAGAATCTATAGACCAATTTACTAGTATTAGTGGGCAAAGAGTTTATCCATTAAAAAAACATATTATTAAAATTAAAGCTGTAGATTATAACGGCAAAACAATTAAAAAATTAATAGGTAGACCTAATGAGAGGGACTTAACATAATGGAAAGAAGTAACTTTAATCTTAGTCAATACTTATGGTGGACAGAACGTGATTCTGTCCTTATTGCATATTACAATGCTAACACAGATAAATTTACATCTATAACAGAAGCTGTTCCAATAAACCTGTTATATGTACAAAGACCAGATAAATTTTTAATACCCGGAGAAGGTCCTGAAAGAGATGGGTTTGCTTCAGGGGACACTTATTTAGAAACTACTTTAGATAGTAATGCTCAGGTAACAGAAACCACTTATTTAAATCAAGTATGTGAGATACCTGAACAATTTCACGAAGCTTTGATTAACAGGGTTATTGCAAATGGTTATGAAAGAAAAGCTGAAACAATACCATTAGCACAACACTTTCATATGAAGTATGAGCAAGGAGTCAAAGAAGCAAAGAAATATTCTTATAGAGGAAGAGATGGTTCTAAACAAACAATAGCACCTATGGATTTCTAATGTCAGTATCATTTGATAAAATAAACTTAGCTTTTGATAAAATAGCTTATCCTTTTAACAATATACTATTAACATTAGTTAGAGGCACAGCTACAAGTCGTGTTTCATTACCTGTTAAACCTACTTTAATAAGAGTAGTAAAACCAGTTTTAACAGTTTCAACTAGAGTTGCAGAACCAGTAGCACCAACATATACGAGGATACAATAATGGCAGGAAGTTTATCAAGTCCCAATCTAGTTAAAGATGTATATACAAAGTTAGTTTGGTATAACACATCTAATGGTAAATTCTACAGAGACAATGGAACATCAGATGTAGAAGTGTTGCCAAAGCTAGTAGAAGGAAATATTTTAAAACATCAAACAAGTAGTACAGTATCATCTGGAGACTTGTTTCAAATACTTAATAATAGCACAGAGGTTTTCTCGGTTGATTACCAAGGAGCTGTGCATTTAAAACCAAGAACATCGGCACCATCTGACAACTCTGAAGGTACTATATATTATAATAGTAGTGAAGGTAGCTTACTGGTGTCTGTAGAAGAATAGGAGAGAGACTATGGCTAAAGTCTGGAAAAAGCTCCAACGTGCAGACAGTGACTTCGCAGGTAATGTTACTGGACAGGTTGGGGGAACAAGTGCTTCTGATGTAAAAGACGGAGCAGTCGCAGGAAGTGCGGCAAAAACAATAACCGATGCGGCGTTTGATAGTAACACAAAACTAAAGACAACAAATGCGGCAGATGGTTTATTAAATTCACAAGTTACAGTAGCTAAAGATAGTAGTGGTAATATATCTTTAAATAATGCTGGTAGTGGAAGTATATCATTAGATAATAGTGATGTAGGTTTGGGTAATGTTACTAACCACGCACAGGTAAAAACTGATGGTAGTAACGCACCTGACATATTAAAAAATGACCAAATCACATTAACAGCAAGTGGTGGAACAGTAACACTTAATAATGCTGGTTCTGGTTCTATTGACAAAGGTGATATAGGACTTGGCAATGTAGATAACGAAAGTAAAGCTTCTATATTAGGTGGTACTTTTACTGGGGATATTGGTGGAACTAGTGCGTCAGATATTAAATCTGGTGCCGCCTTAGGTGCAACTGCAAACCAAGATAGTACATCTACAATATTGGGTGGAACATTAACAGGTTCAGTTGCTAATACAGCTACAGTTGGTGGTACAGCCGCTTCTACAGTAGCTTCGGGTGCCGCAAGTGGTGCAACAGCAATAACAGCTTTTGATACTAGTGGTTCTTCCCCTATTATTAAAATAGCTAACGCACCATCTGGTTTAAAGAACTCTGAAGTTGATGCTGACCACGTTGGTTTAGGAAACGTAACTAATGAAAGTAAATCTACAATGTTTGCCTCACCAACATTTACCGGTACAGTAGCAGGAGTTACTAAAGGACACGTTGGTTTAGGCTCAGTAGTAAATCAAAAAGTAGCAGTTGTAAGTGGTAAAATTCAGTTAGATGATGTTGACCAAACTATTGACGCTGATAAAGTTGGTGGTAAAACAGTAGCAGAAGCTGAAAGCTCTGCATCAAGTGCCGCACAAACAGCAATTATAGGTGGTGCACCGGGAGCATTAAATACTCTTGATGAACTAGCCGCCGCACTTGGTGATGATGCAAACTTTGCTACAAGCACAACTAACGCATTAGCAACTAAAGGTAAAGCACCAATGACACTAACAGCAGAAGATGTTGACGGTGATTCTACATTTACAAATGACCCAGATAATGAGGTTGTTGGTCAAATAGGAGTATTTGGTGGACAGCAATATGTTGTTATAGACGAATAGGAGTAATTAATGGCTAGAGAGATTAAGAAGTTTAAGCTAAAGGATTTAAAAATAACTGTTCCCTCTAGTGGGCAATGGGAGGGTATGGAACCTTATCCGTACCCCCCTTTAAAAGAATCCCTACAAAAGGAAGGTTATAAACCTGAATCTTATGACTATATATGTGCAGATAACGATGGCAATGTAATGTATGGTTCTCGTAGAGCTTGGTTAATGAAGAATGATATGAGTATGGACCAAGAAACAGAAGTTGATTGTGAAATAATGACAAAGTCTGAATTATATGCTGAGTTAAATAAAAAGTTAAATGACGATATGGTTGATATGATTTCTAAAAAAGATAAAAAAGGTGATATAATTCCAGCAAAGAAAATTACTACTAATGCACTAAAAAACAGTATAACTAACTTACAGAAACGTCATAAAGGAAAATCTAATATAGCTGGATATCCTTATGATTACAAAGTAGACGGCAAAGTAATAGACGCAGGAAAATCTTAATGGGTTTTTGGGATAAAGCAAAGGGAGTAATAAAAGACGAACCACAAGAAGAAGTAATAGATTTACAAGCAAAACTTTCTAAACTAGAGTTGGTTGATATAAATTACATACACGACTTAATGATAGAAAGAACGTACAGGGGTAGAGAACTTGAACAAGCTACTACTACTTATTTAAAAGTTAAGTTTATAAAGACAATGTTAGAAGGAGGAATAAATGTCGAAAAAGAAACTGAAGATAGTTAAATGTACAACTCAAGAACTAGAAGCAGTTTGTACTTTATTATCTGGAGTAGAAGTTAAAGTTGCAGAAGGCAAATGGGTATTTGATATGCACACTAAATTTAAAAAAGCATTTGACGAGGCGGCAGAAGCTGACCCCGAATATAGTTTAGTAGAAGAGGAAGAAGTTGGCTAAAGTTTGGAAAAAACTACAAAGAGCTGATTCAGATTTTACCGGTAATGTAACAGGAACATTTGGCAGTAAACAATTATCTGATTTTTACAGGACAGACAATAAACCTACTAAGGCAGATGTAGGTCTTGGAAATATAGATAATAGCAAGTTTGACTCTTCAGGTAAGTTTAAAGGAGAACTTATTAAAACAGATGGTACGTCTGTATTTAATCCTAGTACTGGAGATTTTACTGGTAAAATAGATGGTACTGATGCTAGTACTGTAAAATCTAAAGCAGAAGACGCCAAAGATGCTATTGATGGTAATAAGTCAATTACTATGGTAGGTGGTTCATTAAGTATTGGTACACAAAGTGGTGGTGTATATCCATTTAGTGTGGATACTAGTGGTAATTTAAAAATTAAAAATGATGAGTTTCAGGCATTAGCAGATGGTACTGTTAACTGTAAAGGTAATTTTACTATTAATCAAGATAGCAATGGTGATTCTAAAATTGTACTAGTAGGTGATAGTACAGGAACTGCTGAGTGTGAAGTACAAGGTGCTAATCCAACATTTGATTTAGGTGGTTCTAGTCCACTTGGTACATCAACACTTTTTCTTAGAAGAGGTACTACAGGTAACCAAGCAAGAATATTATTTCAAACAGGTACTACAAATAAATTTGGTATAGGAGTAAGTCATACTGTAGATAACGACCAGTTCTGGATACATAATGGAAATGGTTATTCTGGTAGTTCTCCACACCCTGAAAGAGTATTGTCATTCAATCCAGATGGTAAGACAGGTTTTTTTGCTAATAGTAAAACTGTTGCAGGTTTTACATTTGGTAGTGACGGTACTAATAAACACGTTTACATTAAAGATGGTGGATTAGGTATTGGAACAACCAGCATACAAGATGGTAGTTTAAATGTAAATAATAATGTTGATATAGGTGGGGATTTACAAGTAGCAACAGATTGTACCTTTGAAGGAGATGTTCAAATTGATGGTTCTACAACAGGTATTAGCTATAGTGATTTAAGTAGTAAACCTACTATACCAAGTGCAAATACACTTTCTTACAGTACCAGTACTATTGATGGTAATGGTTATATATGGGTAATGCCTACACAATTTATGGCTAACGATGATAACTCATACTTTAACGCCGCTATTGTAGACAATGGTGCTCAAGCAAGAGTTATGTCATCTAGTTTAGAACTATATGCAAACGTACCTATACCTACTGGTTATAAGGTTACTCATTTTAGATTAAATGGTACATCTAGTGTAAATGTAGCAATTTATTATAGTGACGTTACAACATCTACTGCAACCTCTGCACAAGTAACATCTTTATACACTAACGCAGATAACTCAGTTAATCCATCTAGTGGAATAGCGGCTACTAGTAGTGGTAGGTATATAATATTAAAATGGCAACCAACTTCAACCTCACATCGTTTATACGGTGCTAGACTAACAATAACAAAAGTATAATGGCAAAAGAAAAATTATCAGACGCAAATCTAATACAGTTAACAAGTAAACCTACTAGTTTAAAAACTAAAGCTAGGTTGCCACACTTATTTGATTCTGACGATGTAGAACAAAATTCAACACAAGACCCTATTACACACAATGTAATGGATGCTGTTGAA
>CEOA01064267.1_pt1 | contig 15214 bp, 30 predicted proteins | sample 530251 | NCBI WGS metagenome assembly CEOA01 (sample SAMEA2619838, study PRJEB7988) | marine metagenome | biome: marine biome (ENVO:00000447); feature: surface water layer (ENVO:00002042); material: "saline water (ENVO:00002010), including plankton (ENVO:xxxxxxxx)" | depth 5 m
ACAAATATTTAACCACATGTGTGTGTGGATGGGGGATAGGGGTGTTACTTACCGTCTATATGTCTATAAGGTTGGAGTTGCCTTTTGTATGTACCCTTCATGAATTCACGAAGGACATATTCGGCATTTCCCCCTGGTAACCATCTAGTTGGTTGTGTTTTAGCTCTTCTTCTTATGCGATTCAGCTCTTTCATAGCTTCTTGATAGGCTCTAGTGTTCTTTGGAATGTTTGCATTTACCCATTTCTCTACGCCATCTAGGTCTTTTCCGTAGGTTTCAAACAGATGTTTTGTATCAATATCTTTGATATAACGCTCCTGAGCCCTTACTTCAGGGAATATCTGAGACAATCTATCGTAAAACTCAGGGTCTGCCTTAGCCCAAAGGTCTAATTTCTGTGAATTTTCAGGGTTAAGTGGTTGGTCTACCCTGAGAGTATCCCCTGACCAAAGCTGTTGTTCGTACCAAGAGGTATAGGGTATCTCAAAATCCATGAAATATTTGAATACATCGTTCATTTCCCAATCGAATATGGGCTTACAAAGGGTAACTCTAGTATTGTGTGGACTTCTATTTATATAATTATCAGTCAATTTGTTTACTACAGCACGATATCTTCTAAGTGATTCTGAAGCTCTTATGCCTGTAATTATCCCAACAGTACCTTTATATTGTCTTGCAACAACATTATCAATAGTGCCTGTTGTATGAATTGATTCTGTATCATCTAATGTTTCTGCCCAATCTGGCTTAGGTCTCATCCATTCTCTGTCTCCTGACGGGTCCCAAAAGACTACTGTCTCACTGTTTCCTAAAATATGCTTATAACTTTTTAAAGGAACTGCGTACCAAGTTAAGTTAGACCAAGGTTTATCCATGTAATACTTAACATTATCCAAGATAGAGGAAGGGATAATTTCTTGATCTCTAAAGAAAATATCCACTTCCTTATCTTCTCCCATCTCCCTTAAGACTTGATTTACTAAATTTATTGTTACAGTGCTATCTTTACCACCTGAAAAAGCAACTGCTACATTATCATGAGTGTCATAGATATGTCGTATTCTTTTCTTTGCCTCTGTTAAGACATCAGTATCTATGTGAGATTTTTGTCTTGCCATTCGTCAACCCTAAGTAATGATTGTTGTACATATTCTTCTGAGGCTTCTATGCCTATAAAACTTCGTTCATTTCTTACCGCAGCTAACGCTGTAGTACCACTTCCTGACAATGGGTCTAATACAATATCGCCTTTTCTAGACCAAGATAGTACATGGTCTTCAGCTAATTGATATGGAAAAGCAGCAGGATGAAATTTAGCTGCTTTATCTACTGCTTTGACTCCTACTGTGTAATACCAAATATTACCTTTAATTTTTTCTTTTTTTACTTTGGTTCTGTAACCTCTTCTCTTCTGTTCTCCTGTAGAGAAGTTTTTATTATAAGGTTTAGCTCCAGGGTGTTTGGTAGGAATCATTATGGGATTGTGTGTTGTAGGTGCACCTTTAGAAAAGACAAACATATATTCAAACTCGTTTGTGTATCTGTTTCTGTAAATCTGTGGGATAGGGTTATTTTTTGCAAATATCATTGTGTCATGTAGGTTAAAGCCTACTTCTCTAAATTTAAGTGCCTGTTTAAAACTTGTAGTTGTTTCTGTACCGTTTACTGTTGCATCTCCAACAACCCAAACGACTACTCCACCAGGTCTTGTAACTTTCCATAAGCCTTCAATAAGTAAATCGTAATCTAGATCATGTCCATCATATTTTCTTAAACGGTCATATGGTGGGCTAGTTATTGTTAAATCTACTGCCTCTTCCTCCATATCATGGAGTACTACTTCAGCCTTCCCACAAATTAATTGTTTCATTGTCTCTTCATTGCGTAATTAAATATGTTTCCAAGCAATATCAATATCCAAAATGTTTGCCATATTGTTGGTGTCATAGCGTCAATTATCTCCATTTTTTATCCAATCTCTTAATGCATTGAAATCTTGTAGCATTTCTTTTTCGCACCATGCGTAATTTTTGCCACTCTTTAGATTTATATGCTCTCTTTTACCTGTTCTAATCTCTTCCATGAGATTTTCTACACTCCTAAATCCACACAGCTCTACTTTATAGTAAGGTCCTACCCATCTAATCTGTGATAAATCCATACTACAACCATCGGGTTGCAAGTTCTTTGTTTTAAAAAGAAAAGCAACATCTTTGTAGTCTCCTAACCTGTATTTACCACGAGCAAAGTGGTCAGGAAATGCTAATAAGTGATGTCTTTCCCCTTTATTTGGCTCTCCACACAAGCATGTTTCGTACTCTCTTGGCATTTTTGTAAACTCAGATGTCTTAATTTCGATGTTTTTTCTAAATAATTTAGCATCAATGCCCCCATCTCCTGTCTTTTGAAACACTTCAAAGTTAAAATCTTTAAAATTTCTTGCGTCTCCGAACATGTATTGGAATAAAAACTCGCCTTGTAAACCTACTAACCATTTTTGTACAGACCAATCAAAGTCATTTGCGTAGTCAAAGCCTTGGTCTTTTTTTATATCATCATATGTTTCGCAAAGTTGGACAGCTAGGCTGAGTAAAGGCACCCAATCTTTTGCAGGGTCAAAGAAGTATTCATAACTCTTTTTATACTCCCAAATGGCAGCATTCCAATCATCATTAATCGTTAGCATTTAAGTAATCCTTTATGTAATTATCAAATCTTTCAGCTATGGTTTCGCCTGGATACTGACCTTTTATCATGTCGATGAATTCGTACCATAAATCTAATTGGTACTCTTCTTCGAACTGAATGTCTACATATAGGTTTACTTCTTTTTCTTCTTCCTCAAAATCATCTTCTACTTCTATAGGTCCATCTATAGCTTCATAAATTTTGTCTATATCAAGTTCTGCAAACCCTACACCATCAAGTGTTCCTGTTGCTTCTGCAATTACTTCTATTGCCTCAACTAGCTGAGGTGTATTCCAACTTCCTAGTTGTACGATGCGATTATCAGCAATTATGTAAGCCATTTGGTCTTGTTCATCTTCTATAGATACACCATCGATAGTAGGAACATACCAAGTATCTTCTTCTGCTTTTATGTTTTTAGGTATCTCATTACCATCTTTGTACAGCTTTTTTAGTGCTTTGAGCCTTCCATGACCTGCCAATAAAGTATCGTTATGGTCATTTCTTATTATGGGAGATATAAATCCAAATCTTTTTATAGATTCCATGATTGCATCTACATTGTGCGTCTTAGGATTACGCTCATCAGGTATCAAATCATCTAGTTTTATGTATTTAATTTCTATGCTATCTGTCATTTGCTTGCCTGGATATTTAAAATAACTCTTGAACCAATGCTTTCAACATCAGAATATTCATCATAAAGTGCATGTAAATACTTATACCAACGCTCTTGTTGGTCTTTATTATCAAAAACTAATCTGTAGATCACTCTTGGATTTCCTAATCCTCGGTCTGAATCTACAGGCTCTACCTTGTTTTCATTCCCTCTTATGTCTTCATAAAGATTTTGTATATCTTCTGAATCGTATCCAACTCCTTCTAAGTTATCTATACCTTTCAAACCTTCTAATAGTTTTTCTGAATCCCATCCACCGAGTTCAGTAAGTTTATTATCTGCTAACAAGTAAGCCATAGCTTCCTCTTCATTAGCAAAATCATTTCCAACCATGACAGGAGCAAGCCACATTCCGTCATCATCTTTCAATATGTTTTTTGGTAAACCGTATTTGGAAGAATACATGCTTATAAGAGCTTGTAACCTTCCATGACCTGCAACTAATTTACCACTTGTATCGTTAATTATAAGAGGAACATTAAAACCAAAACGATTAATAGACATTATCAAAACACCTAAGTCATGATCTTTAGGGTTTACATCAGCCACATCTATTTCATCAATTCTTTTGTAAGATATTTTAATGTCCATGTAACCTCTTAAATTCTTCTATTGCTTGTAGCCTGTTAGCCAAAGAATTATGATTAATAATTTTCTTTTCAAATGGAATAACAGGCTTTTTAAGTTCTTTTATGTAAGCACTAACAGAAACACATATTTCTAACTTTGCATCTCTAACATTGCTTGATTTTCTAAAGTACCAATCAATAGTTGATTTTTTAAAATAACCTTTTGTCCAATCAACAAAGTCTTCTGCTTTGCTGTCGTATCTTTCAAACATTTCATACCAATATTTAGGATTGTATAAAAATATTCCTGTACTTTTAACAGATGGTAACTTTCTTTGTCTTCTAAGTGAATCAATAAAATTAGTAATATCCAATGCTGTAGATAGCTTTGGATTCTTAGTTCTACGCTCTATAACAGCAACTGCTGTTCCAGGATGTAAAACTTCTAATTTATCTTTATACTTTGCAAAGAATTGGTGGTAAGAAAGTTTATCAGTATAACTGTCAATAATTTCATCGACATACTGAACCATCTTATCAACCATGTAGACACGACAAAACATGTCCAAAGGCTCTTGATATTCAGAGTATAAGTTGGATTTAGTCTTCATCTTCAGAGGCATACAAAGCTCTCATTTGAGCTATTGCTTCATCTTCCGTTGCATGACAACCCATTAACTTCCTATCAGTAGTCTTTTGGACGCAATGTTTGTCTTTTACTTTGACGATTCTGTAAGGCATCTTTCTCCTATCTGAAATCAGTCATGGGCATTTTACCTGTAGCTTTTGCCCATGTCATGATTGTTTCAGTATTCCAAATCGGTATCTGATTGTTGCTTACATACGCCTCAGGTTCGGGCATTTGTTTTCTATGCAGCCAAACTGAAACTCTGTTAGGTCTAACCTGTAGCATTTCAGCTATGTCTGCAGTAGAAACTATATCTAAATTCATTAGAATGGTGCCTCGTTTTCTCCGATTTCTTCCTCAGGTCTTGCTGTGGGTTCGGGTGCTGAATCAGTAGAAGTTTGCACAGCTACTCCATCATTGCTTTCTGAATAACCTTTTTCAACTGCTCCAACATTGGCATACTTAAGACTTATACCGACATCTTCAGCTATGATCTGTGTTGAATATCTTTTGATAGGGTTACCATCTTTGTCTTCTCCACTCTCATAGTTGTTTATTTCAACTTTACCTGTAACAACAGCCCTTAAACTTTTAGCTCCTGTATTAGTAAAGGTTTGTGATAGGTTCTCTGCTAATGTTCCAAAACAAACAAAATCAAACCACATAGATTCTTCATCTGGTCCTTTTGAAACAGCAAACCTACCTCTTGCATAGGCATTACCTGAACCTGAATACTTTAATTCAACTCCAATTAAATTACCTTGCAATGTAGCTTGACTTACTGCCATTTAGCTCTCCTTCATATTTTCTTTTTTGTCCCAATTTTCTATGAGACCTTGAACTACATTCTCTAGTTCGCTTAATCTAAAGAGAACAATCCCATCAGATGTACCATCAGGCATAGCCACCATCATAAATGGCTTTGACTTAGCACCACCGACAGAATCTTTTACATTCTCCCATGATTGAGCCTCAGCTTTCTGAAATCTAGTATAAATGGGACCTACTTGTTTCCCACTCTTAACTTCGATTCTGACTTCTGAATCCCAATTCTCCTCATGTGCATCAGCACCATGAAACTTTCTATCAGGTATTTTTAGCTTTTTGCGTACTGCATTCTGCTTTGTACGACCCTTTTGCCTGTTTCTTCTGTTGATACAAGTTCTACAGTCGCACTTTCTTTTCTGAATACCTGTTACTTTACACTCGCCACGCATTTGTGTTTTAGAGTTTGGCTGTCCCATACCTGAATAACCGGCAAATCTAGACTCTTTCCATTCTTGCCAAGTTTGTTCTTCGGGATTCCAAGACTCTCTCATTCTTCAGCGAGTGCTTTTCTCTTCATCTCTTCTAGTTTAGTAAGAGAAAACTTTGTACTACCTGGTGCAGTAGTTTCTAATGCATTCCACCATTTAGCTAAAGCTTTAGGTGTCATCTCTGCATCTTTAAATCTTTTCTTATAAGCAGCTGCCTTATGAAAAATATCCTCAGGTGTAGCTCCCATCTCTTCCAACTCTTTTATAGCTGAGTTCCATGCACCAAACATAGATTTTGTATCGGGTTTATAACCACATACTTCTACTAATGGAGCCCATAAAGGTTTTAATATAATGTTTTTCTTAGTCTTGATCTGTGCATAAGAAATATCAAAACCCTCATCCTGCACTGTGTCCTCAGTCTCAGCTAAGAATGTTGACTTGGATGCTATAAAACTTTGAGGTGCATCCCAAACTAAAGTGTATAAATTACTTGTTTGTTCTCCGTTGATATAACGAGGCTCAACTTTGATTGCACCAATGTCTTCTAATTCTCTAATTGACTTTACAACTGTTCCTCGACTGCATCCAATTTTTTCTGCAATCTTTGAGTGTGATACAAATGTTTCTCTAGTATCGGAGTTAGCAAATTTAGCTAATGTTCCGTATACCATGTAAGCCCTTGGAGAAAGAGGCTGTCCCTTTCCATCTCTAACATCCAACAGCCACTCTGGAATCATAGAGAATTTAGTAGGAACAGCTACTTCGTATTCTTTCTCCTCTGACATTAACTAACCTCTTTTAAATCAAGATTTAAATCTTTAGCAAGTTGAATGTCTAAAAAGTATTGGTCTTGAGCCCATAAGTGCAAACCACAACCAAGTCTTGAGGCTGCTCTTTTAAAAGCATCAGATTCCATCTTTTTAATCTTTTCTCCTGTAGAATCCTTTGAATATGTTTCAGTTCCTGCACCTGATACAGTTACAGTTTTACCATCCAACTCTACAGTAAGTTTACCATGGACAGCAACGACCTTACCATCCTCGGTAACCACATCCCAATCCCATGAGTATGGACCACAGACTTGCAATATTCTTTGTGCAATAACTGCGTGATTAATGTAATCCTCAGTATGTGTACCTTTTTTAATTTGTCTTACTAATTGTTGTGGAAACTTACGAGCCAATCTAAGAAGTTGATAACCCAAATCAGGGTTTAAACTTTTAGCAGGTTCAGATGTTCCACCTTTATCTTCTTCTGACATTATTCTCCTTTGTCAATTTGAACGATTTCCCCCTCATCTAAATCATTTAGATATTTTGGGGCTTTATTTACAGGTCGAATGTCTATTCCAGGTTGTTCTACCTGTTCAAATAGACTTTCTAAAATAACCCATGGGTCTTGTCCCCTTTTCCTAGCCACAGCCTGTATGCCTGTGATACGAAAAGTTGGGTTAACAACCTCTTGCCAATCATCTCCTAAGTAGTCGATAACTCTTTTCTTGTCATATGGCTTCCATGTAAATTTAGGTCTACCAATAACAATATCATCATCGAATCTTTGTGCAGATTTATGGACATTGCCTTTGAGTTTATTTGATAAATCTTTCTTAAGATATCTCAAATTAGAGCTCATTCGGTCAATTGTTTTGATTAGATCATAAAGCTCTCTGTTAGACAGCTCCGACAATTCTTCTAAAACTATGTCCTCATCAAAACCGTAGTAGTCTTGTTGATTGTGGACTTCTTGTTCTAGTTGAATAACTTTATCTTTTTTCTTCATAATCAATACCTTTGTAATAACATATTACATATTATATCTGACAATACAAGTCATTCAGACAATAAAATCTACTACACTTAATACATGGAAGAGAATAATAATTTTTCATGGATGGAGTTGGTTTTCGGAACAGGAACCAACTGTCAATTTTGTGGAGTGGTAACGCTCGAACAACACAAAGACTCATGCCCTGCAAAGCTAATAAATATTAATTGGGCAACGCAAACACTATTTGCAAACTTACAAGGTTATGAAAACTTTGATGAGTTAGACAATCCTGAACTAAATGAAGTCATAGGTAGACAACTTATGATGATTGCTGATGCAATTCTTCACATGCAAAAAGAATGGTCTACAAAATTATTGACTGACCAGGCAGAAGAAGTGCTTAACAATTGGTCAATGATATCTCAATTTTGTGAAGCTCTCGTAGATGCAGATGTATTAAGAAGTAAAAAATCTGTACTTAAGTTTGTAAAGAATCCTACAAAATACAATACCCTTTACATGATATGGCAAGAGTTAGAGTTTCCTATGAAAGATGACCCTGACACTGCAATGGAATGGCAGATATTCAAAGATAGATGCCAAGATTATGGCTACACATCAGGTGTAGTAAATTTCGAAAACAAAGACAAGTAGTTCAATATAGTTTATACTCTATCTCGATGGATAGAGCATTACACATAATCACAGAATCATTAGAAAAAGGTAGAGGCAACTGCATTGTTCTTTCTCCTGATAAAGATTGTGATATGTCAACATTCAGATGTTTGACAGGAAAACTAGACTTGTTTGATTGTTACCATCAAAAAGGAGATAATTCTAGTTTGGTAGTTCCTCTGCGTATTAAAGATGCAGACTTCGAGTGGGGTTTCCAATATGATAGTAGTAAGGATTATTTATTAACATGGGACCATCTTGTCCTAAAACACCACATGGAATTTAATTTAACTAAAACTGATAATTGGAAGATGAATGTTTTACAAGAACAAGTCAGAATACCAATCGATAAGATTCCAGGAATAAAAAAGTTTGATATTTATAAAAGACCTGCCCAAACTACAGTATGAAAACAATAGAACTTTTTGCAGGTAGTAGATCATTTAGTAAAGTTGCTGAGAGTTATGGCTCAGAAGTCTTTACAACTGACTATCAAGATTTTGAGAATATAGATTTAGTTGCAAATGTTTTAGATTTATCAGCAAAAGATTTTCCATACAAACCTGATTTTTTGTGGGCTAGTCCTCCATGCACAACATTTAGTGTGGCAAGTTGTCAATATCATTGGACTGCACCTGATAAAGAAGGAGCTAGGTTCCCTAAATCAGATGCAGCAGCATTAGGTTTATCATTGATACAGAAAACTTTGGATTTAATCAAAGAGTTAGAACCAAAATACTTTGTTATTGAAAACCCAAGAGGCATACTCAGAAAGTTAGATGTGTTGGAGAACATAGAAAGAAAACAGGTCTCTTATTGTAAGTATGGCGATACAAGAATGAAGCCTACTGATTTATGGTCAAACATCTATCATTTTTGGAATCCAAGAGAGATGTGTAACTACAGAGACCCAAGTAATGTATGTCATCATGAAAAAGCACCAAGAGGTAGTAAAACAGGAACTCAAGGGCTAAAAGGCAACTATGAACGCTCAATGGTGCCAAAAGAACTAGTAGATGACATCTATATAGCCGTTAATTCATGGGGTTTATTCAAAAAAAATAAAATTTATTAAAAAACCTGTAACCTTTTTGTAACCATAGAGTCTAAATTATAGGAACAGAAAGGAGTCCTTGTGGACGACATAGATAAAGAGTTAAAAATAGAAGACAATAAAAAGATAGTATTCAACTATCTCACATCAACAATTGAGGTTCTTACTGAACATCATGAGTTTGATGATGGTAAAGAGGTAGATTGGCACAGACTATCAAAACACTTAAGCATGGAAATGCTTGAATCAATTAGGCACTATACAAAGTAGGAGATATGGATAGAAATATTGAAGACGCAAGAATGATTATTAACTTTCATGGATTTGGAAGTAAGGTCGGTTCTTGGCAAATGGAAGTATATGACAAGGATGTAATCCTTGAAAACAAGGCATGGGGTAGACATGTAGTTGAATATCCTAAAGCATCTTTTGTTTTTCCAAAACCTATAGATGCAAAAGTACACTTTGAAACTGCAAAGGAACGAGATGAATTCGTTGCTAACTTAACTGAGAACTTCAGAGAGCATAGAAAGAAGGGATAGTTATGTCAGTAGATGAACTAATTAAAAATATGCCTGCAGATGATTTTGTAAGATTTTATGGAATGCCAAGGCTTGAATACAAAGCCATGAAGGTAGGCATGAAAGTATTGTTATTATGTCAAGATTTAGGAATAGAACTTGATTGGGAAGGAAATGTAATAGATGAGCTTTGAATATAGCTACGATGAAAGAGGCGTTGTTGTAAGCAGACATGAGATACCTGCAACAGGTAATGTTTGTGAACAACAGGAACTCTTTCATTCATTATCAGAAGATGAAAAATATAAGCACACATTCATGTGGGAAGACATTGAATATGAAGGCTACTGCAAGATGGAAGATGAAATGCCTGGAACAGATCATCTTATGCATCACGGAAGTTTTTGTTTATTTATTTCATGTAACTGCTCAGAACCATGTGAGCTTAGAAGGGAGAAAGTATGAAAATACCTTTAATGAGATGGAATGACTTTAGACACGAGAGGATAATTTTTCCTCAGTGGGCTGACACAATTATTAGTCAATGGAACAAACATCAGTTTGAATCAGATATTAAATCAATAGGTGCTAAAAATATAATGGCACTTGCTGAAATAAATTACAACATATATACAGACCACAAAGCATTCAAAAACTTCTTTCCACAACATTGGGATGTAAGTGAATACATGGGAGATGTAGAGTACGATACTGAAACTTTGAACGGAAAATTTTGGGATGCTTGTGATGAGCAAGGTATCAAGTATATGAATTGGAAAGATGAAGAAGTTGATAAGTTTACTATCGACCGTTTGAATGATTTTGCAGAAGAAATGATTCTTCATGACAAAATTCGTACGGAAATCTTGAGAGAGCAAGACTTTAGCTTTGCTTTTCCATCTTATAAAGATATGTTTGTAATGATTGGTAATCCTGTAAATCATGAACAAGAAAAAGAGGTAACTGAGAATACACAGCTCGGTGCTTTGATTCTTCACATGGATAATGAAAGGATGAAAGAATTTGGTATAGAAGATGTAAATAAAAAAGATTTGGCAGATGGAGATTCTTTTTTATACATTACATTCTTTGCTAAGTCAGGAAGCATAATTCCAGGTAAGTACGATTACTCATTGGAATCACAATGCTTTGTACTACTAGATAGAGATGGTAGACCTTTGGCTTACAACACTGCATACCATAATTTGGAACAAGCTAAAAAGTTCGTTAGAACTCATAAACTTGGCTTAAGTACAGCTACATTTAATGAAGACAATCTTGTTCAGTTATTGCAAGAACAGTGCGAAGTAGAATCAATGTTCTCATTTGTTAGAACAGTGATGTTGCTTGAATTGTTTCAAATATTAAACACAAAGTCTTCTGATGATGTACAGATATTTACAGAAGATATCGATAAATCTGCAGGTAAGCGTGAATACAGGAAGGCAAAGAAGAAAGGTTACGATGGACCTGCTGATGCCTTTGTGTTCAAGACATTGAAGATTAATCCTAACCTAACTGTTCCTAAAAAGAATGGTAAGGGTAGAGAGCGACTTACATACGGTAATCTCAAGGAGCACAGTAGAAGAGGACATAGAAAAGTCTACACTGCTGATAAACCTAGATTAGGTATCAATCATCCAAATCATATTGGTGCATTTTGGTACAAAGAATCTATCGTTGGCGATATTCGTGAGGGTATTGTACACAAAGATTACAAAGTCGAATCTGAGGAAGAATGAGCATTTGTATGTCATGTGAAAGGGGCATTCTAGATATAGATAGCAATCTATGTCCTGAATGTTCCTATTCCTTCAGATATGATCTAATGAACAAAATTAATAATTTAGAACAAGACAAAGAAGATTCTCACAAGTAGAATTTAGTTATGGACGAAAAACAATATAGGAGCAAGCAAGTGGATAAGTTAAGACAAGAGATGGGCATGAGTCGTAAAGAAGTTCCTGCCTGGTTTAAAGCTTTACAAGAAGAAGCAGCTAAACAAGAAGAAGAGTAATGAGTAACGATTCTTATTGGGAATTGTGTGAGTTAAATCCCAATGCTGTTCTTTATCCCGAATATGAAGAAGCATATATAGGTTGGGTTTGTAGAAATGAAGATGAACCACCTGTTGCTTGTTATCTTTATGATGGAATACTTTCAATACTATTAGAAGAAACAATGTATGAAGTCATGCAAGAAAAAGAGTTTGAAACAGAGGATGAGATGCAGGAAGCAATGAACAGAGGACAGCTCATTGTTGCAGGTAAGTATGAAGAGTTTACAAAAGAACTTACTACTGAGAATCATCCTTTTATATTGGAGACATCTAAGTTTGATAAAGAATACTTAGAAGAACCACAAGCTACCTATTAGGAGGGCAATGAGAAAGATAGAAGTTAGTGGTGTATGGCACAAGACATACACAGGTGTAGACCATCTACAAGCTATGGATTTAGCTGTAGAAGATATCAAACATCTACACCCAAGTCTAAATATAAGAGTTACAGCAACTTCACTACTTGAAGAAGAATAGTGGAGCCATGCGAACAAATCGAATGGGTTGAGGCAGAAGAGCTTAACCCAAACGATTGGAACCCAAATAGAGTATTAACAGCAGAGTTTGATTTGCTTGTTAATAACATCTTATCCTTAGGATGGGTTCAACCAATTCTGATAAATGCAAATAAGATCATAATTGATGGATTTCATAGATGGCGTATATCTATGGATGTTAAGGAAGTTAAAGATAGATACAAAGGTAAAGTTCCTTGTGTTGTTTTAGATGTAGATGATAGAGAAGCTATGTGTATAACAATACGAATGAACCGTGCAAAAGGCGTTCATGAATCTAAGTCTATGGCAAACATAGTCAAAAAGTTGATAGATGAATACGGCATGAGTCAAGAAAATTTAATGAAAGACTTGGGCATGTCGGCAAAAGAAGTAAACTTGTTACTAAGCGATACAGTACTAACAGCTAGAAATATTAAAGATTGGAAGTACAGCAGGGCTTGGTATCCGATTGAGGACGGTAAAAAGTATGGTAAAGGAACATAACATTTACGCTTGGATGTTATCTAAGTTGTTGATACACAACTCTATTTATAAAGATAAATTAAAAATAGCTAGAGGTAGTGTGTTGTACGAGATTATTGAGAGGGCTTTTACAGACCCTTTGAATAGAAATAAAGTGGAACTACAAGAGTTTCATGCGAGAAAAAGAGTAAGAAGACACCTGGAAATGTTGAGAAAGGGTTATTTAAGACCTGACCCAACAGACAATCAAAGTTTTAAAGACTTTGATTTACTTCCTGAAGGTCATAAATTTAGAAAGGTAGAAAGTTGAAAGTAGAAGATTTTGAGTTCATTAATGAACAAGATATGAAAATAATTCTTTTAGATCAGGCAAGACAAATTGAAGGTCAAAAGTTTCAACACAATATATATAAGCCTAATAAGTTAGCTCAAGACAATAAAGCTTACTTAGAATGGCAACAGAATGGTCTTATCATAGACCAAAGTTTGAAAGCTATTAAAAAAGCAATCAATGAAGCAGGTTTCACTGTTGAAGAAGTTCTTTCTGCAGTAGAGGGCTCGACAGGTTAGACCTCAACACTTAGTAACCCTATGTGTGAGGAACGAGGGTTCGATTCCCTCCGAGTCCACTTGGGAGCCTTGGGAAACATTATTTAAATAATGATAAATAAGTATTCACAATTCCAGGGTTTCCAAAACTTTAGAAAAAATAAAAAAAACATGTAACCTTTTCAGATATGGAGAGTCTAAAATACATGGATACAAAAGGAGTGATATGCGTAATATCAAAGGTACATTTTCTATTACAGGAGAAGTAGAGATAAACCTTATGGCAGAAGACCATGAGGCACCCGATATAGAACCTGTAAACAGGAAAGTTGCACTAAATGCTATAGACCGAAGACTAAAGGAAAAGGGTATAGATGCGTTTGACTTGCAACTAGCAATAAAAGTGAAAGAATTAGATGTGGATGAGTTATACCCACCTGTCGAGACAGACACAGTGGCTGACCCACCATTTTAAGGAGAGATATGACACAGAATGAGGCAATGGAGCGTGCTAAGGAGAGGTGGAATGCCAATCTTCTTAGTGATGACAGAGTAAGAAATAAGATAGCAGCTAGAGAACATCGCAAGGAAGAAGCTAAAAGACTCGTAGACAAATACGGTGGCTACGGTGGTAGGCGTATCCTTGGCGTTGACTCAAACGGTAACAACATACAAGTTTCCTTTTGGGCAACACATGACAGCTTTGAGATAAAGCAATCACATGATGATCTTAGAAGATTTACATTCGAGCGTGATGGTAGACCCGCAGCTACAAGAATGCAATTGTTCAAGACTGCTAGCAACCCTAAGGAGTTGGAATTACTCAAAGAACCTTTAGATGAGCGTTCAGATGCAGTAAGAAGTATGCGTAGAAAGACAGGTTTCTCTACAGACATGACAGCTTATTGGATACAAGCAATCATCAATGAGGCAAGAAAGTTTGAGGGTAAGAAAGCACCACGAAGTATATTTCGAGAGTGTGCATGGGCAATACTTCCAGGCACTTTCGACCAAAGAATTATGCTTCCACAGATATCGTGGAGTGATGCTGCCGATTACATGAACTACACAGACCCTGAGGGTTATATTTATTGGACAGTAGTTAATAGTAAAGGTTCTATTTATCCCGATTAATGTTCTCCACTATGAATCTAAAAAGGAGATACATTGTACGAGCTTTTCGAAGTTCATTATAAAAACTGTGTATTCACAGTAGAGGCTCATATACATGGGCGAACAACAAGAGAAGAGATGGACTTACCTTCAGAGGTAAGTCTTGCTCTATATGTCCAACACGGACACTATGGGGATTTGATTGCAGCTACATATTGGAATTTCTTCGACTTGTTTGTAGAAAAAGAGTGGGACGCATTAGCCGATTGGGTTATTGAAAGGTCTCACAAAGAGTTAGAGCTCTATGCTAACGGCATAGAAGATTGTTTCTGTCAATCAGATACTTTAGATTTACCTGATGGAATGTATATTCCTGGTGGTAATGTGCTTGAGACTCTTAATAAAGTTAACAGGCAACATTAGTTGTCTGATGCCGTGAGGGGCGATGCCCTGTTGTTAGTCGTCCCTTATGGTAAATCGTCTTCTGTTAAAGGGTCTAAGTCAATATATTCGTAGTTGTATTGAAATATATTACCGTTTGCAATATCTTTTAACGAAGAAATAAAATATTTACAAAAGTAACCAAATAAAAATCCTACTAAATAATCCATAGATATTAAATATAACACCCCTATCCCCCATCCACACACACATGTGGTTAAATATTTGT